>Ga0335395_10000247_pt1 | contig 34208 bp, 33 predicted proteins | sample MAT02_FD_205744 | JGI IMG/M metagenome (GOLD analysis project Ga0335395, IMG submission 205744) | Freshwater microbial communities from Lake Fryxell liftoff mats and glacier meltwater in Antarctica - MAT-02 (spades assembly) (version 2) ... | reverse complement strand
TCCAAATAGTGATTTGAGAAGGATGCCGGGAAATTGTCGATCGGGCAAAATGGCCTCTGCATTCCAGACCATCGGGCCTAAAATACAGGAGTGGAGTTGTGCAGTGCGATCGAAATAAACACAAATCCCTGCATAGTTGCTATCCGTCTGCGACAAAATGGCAGCGGAGGCGTCAAAATGCTTGAGTGCAGATACTGCTAAACCGGCTACAATTAGCAGCAACAAAATCCCCATAAACTTGAAAAACTGGCGGATATCAATTTTGACACCCCACTTGAACAGTAGTGCGCCAATGATTGCCGCCCCAAGCAAACCGCCTAAAGCGCCTAAAGCTGGAGTTAAACCTTGTTGGAATTGAGCGCTGACAAATATAACTGTTTCAAAACCTTCGCGAAGTACGGCGATAAAAATTAAGCCGAATACGCCCCAGCCGGCATTAGTATTTTCTTTCAAAGCTGCTGTAACTGCTCCTTCGACTTCTGCTTTGAGAAAGCGCGCTTGCTGAGTCATCCAAATTAGCATCCAGCTTAGCATTGCGATCGCGATAATTCCCAGACAACCTTCGAGCAATTGCTTGATTGCTGGTGCGTAAGGCTGATTTGATGTTGAGAGTGCGTGGAGTAACTGATTGAATAATCCACCGACAACAGCGCTAGCAGCAATGCCGGCTGCTACTCCTGCATAAACCCAAGAATTGAGGTGACTTTGCTCTGCTTTTTTCAAGCAAGCTAGGACTATTCCGACGACTAAGGCGGCTTCTACGCCTTCGCGGAGGGTGATTACAAAAGTTGGGATGGCTTCAGTAAGGTTCATGGGTTATGGGTTATGGGTTATTGGTTATGGGTTATGGGTTATTGGTTATTGGTTATGGGTTATGGGTTAGTTCTTAATTATTAGAACCAACAAATACAGCAGATTCCAGGTAAGTAGGGACACGGCTTGTAGGGACACAGCTTGTAGGGACACAGCTTGTAGGGACACAGCTTGTAGGGACAAAGGCTTTCGCCCATAGGTGTCAACAATCGCCTGAAAGCCTTGGTATCTCTCGCTTTTAGCCGAGTCTATAACCCCCTAAATCCCCCTTGGTAAGGGGGACTTTGATCAAACTCTTGTCCCCCCCTTATACTCCCCCCTTGGGGGGGGGGCGGGGGGGGTTGGGGGCTAGGGGGGTGGAAGGGCCTCATAGTCAAACAGCATTCTCTGACTGGGTTTGACCTTAAGTTGACACCTATGGGCGAAGCGTAGCGGAGGGAGTGCCGTGTCCCTACGGCACTTGAAGAGCGGGGTGTACTTCATAAACCTGGAATCTGCTGTAACAACAAACAAATAACCAATAACAAGTAACCCATAACTAAATCAACTATAGTCCCGCAGCATTTTTTTTAGTTCTACTTGGTGTAATTCTTCTTGTCCAATCAGGGTGCGGGCGTATTCTTCGAGATAAACGCTGGAGTCTGTGACGACTTCAAGTAAGGATTTATACTTTTTGAGGGCTTTTTTTTCGTGGTTGAGGCTTTCTTCCAACAAGTCTTTGATGGAGTGTTTGTAGGTTTCTTCGATGGGAGCAATTTTCTGGCTGGGATGTCCTTCTAAGCCTGTTAAAATTTCTCCGGCTTGTTGGGCGTGGAGTAGGGATTCTGTTGCTTGTGCTTGAAAAAACTGCACGATGGGAATTCGGTTTGGCCCTGTCACCATGAGTGCATAGTGGGTGTAGCGCACGACTCCTGCTAGTTCCCATTCCATGATGGTGGCTAGCAGTTCCTGGGTTTTTTTCTCGTCGAGTTCTTTCATTTGTGGTCTGATTTCAGAGGTAGAATGCTTTACAGAGTGTTCTTTATAATATCACATTTCAGTTAACAAGCAAAAGTAAGGTGCATAATGTGCACCTTACAGGTATAGATGTTGTAAGTCAGTTAGGGGTTAACTTCTAAGGTTCCAGTAGGAGCAAATACTACTGTGAACTTTGCGACTGGTGCTGCGCTACTGCTGCTAGTTTCGGCAGATTTGAGCAGATTTGGCAAAGGAGTTTCTTGGGTGTAATCCTTGGCTGGTTGGTTGAGGGGCTCGAAATTGCCGATCGCCCCATCTTGACTTGCACTGACTCGATAGACTAGATTTTGATTGAATGTGGGAGTAGCTTGCCAAGTCTGATTTATGCGATCGTAGACTTTTAGAGCTAACTCATCTAGTTTAGCGCGATCGGTAATTTCTGCTGTCTGAAAAGCAAACATCCAGAAAAATATGGTGCGGCTTTTAATGTTCTTATTCTTCCAGAGCGCATGAAGTATTGGCCAACTAATCAGCCAACCTATAAGCAACATAGTTTCTTTGCCACTGTAACTGCCGATATTTCCCCACAATTCGTCGCCAGTCTTGCTTCCCGGCATCCAAGTGCCGAGATTCCAAACCATTTTTTCCGTGGCTTTGGATGTGTCTGACAAGTGGTGAGTCACCATCATTGTAAAACAACCAATTGCTGCACTAATTACTGCGGCGGCTGCTGGCCCGGAAACGCTAGGCGCAGTTTTTGCTCCTTCAGCTAAACCATTGGGGAAGCGTTTTAAATTACTCCATATTTTTCCGTAAAAAGGTTCATCAGCCGCAGGATTTTGGCGGAATAATTGTCGAGTCATTTCTAAAATCTCCTAAGTTTTGTAATGGTAATTAGCCAGTGCTAATACTTTCAAATAACTATTAACCGCTGATTACAGAGCGTGAATTTTAGCAACACCAAGTCCGCTTACCATGCCGCCCATTGCAAAAAACATGATTGCCATCAAAGCTACGCAGGTAGCGGTTAATACTGGGCGATTTTGCTTTTCTAAAATTGAGTCGCCGTAGTTCCACAAAATCCACGAACAAGCTACTGTTAAAGGCAATGTAAACAGTACGCTAAATTCGTGATATTCCATCAAAACGTACTGCCCTAAAGGTGAGATTTCTTTCAGCGCTGCCCTTGCTCCGCCGAAATCTGCGCCTGCTCGATACCGCATATAAGCCCAATTGCCAGTAGCGATGGCCAAAAAACTCAAAAGAGTTGACCAAAAGGCTAATGTACGCATTTGCGGCAAGATTTTAGGGACACCCCGCAGCAAGGGAAAAGCCAAATGTCCCGTATAAACCATTACCACTAATGCAAACATTGCACCCATCCCGTGAATTGTTCCAATAAATCGCTGCCAAGGGCTCGGATGTAGTAGGTTAACTAGGGGTAAAAACAGAAATAAACCAGCGGATAAAAAGCTCAGTCCGTAGATGGAAACTTGAGCAATATCTAACTGTCTGGGAAATTCAGATGGAGCTAAATCGGTAGTTGAGTCTGGCGTTGAGTGTTGCACCACTGGCAAACCTCCTTGATTGTGAATTGTGAGGGCAGGTATTTGAGAATAATTGCATTAGTCTTTTGAGTTTTTTGAGAATATAGCCAGCGCGGGAAGAGCCGATCGCACATTAGCGCGATCGAACTTTCGCAAAACACTCCTAAACCAGATTCACTAGCAATAACATCTGGCTTTTTATTTTCAAGAATACGCAAAATTTTTGTATTTACTGGCTTCCAGGCAATTTTGCTGTTGTTTTTTAGAAAGCAAGTAATGCAAGTTATTCTCAAAAAGAGATAATAAAACCAATTATTGACTTTCACTTAATTTTTTATATTTTTTTAATATTTGTGTCTAAACCTCATATTTGCTGGATTTTGCTGCCCGGTCGATCGCAACTTGTTGATAATAGTTCTTAAAAACCGAAAATATACTGAATTTTTTTTGAATTCAGCCTTCCGAGGGTGAGTATCCGATCGGCGTGCGTGAATTATTTAATCGAAAATCCTAAATCTCAAATTCTGTCAATGCCCCCATAGGGGATTGTAAATTTTTGTAAAAAATAGTTGACTTAAGGGTTGAGAATTCTTGCGTTTAGGATAAATCAATGCACATACCTGATGGCTTTCTTTCACCGCCCGTAGCAATTGCCACCGGCATAGCAAGTGCAGCAGTAATTGCAGTTGCCCTGAATCGAACGCGCGAAAGTCTTGGGCTGCGGCAAGCCCCAATCATGGGCTTAACTACAGCTTTCGTGTTTGCAGCCCAGATGATCAACTTTCCCGTAGCCGGCGGCACCAGCGGGCACTTGTTGGGAGGGGCGCTGGCATCCGTGGTTTTGGGGAGCCCTTGGGCGGCAACTTTGGCCATGAGTACAGTGTTTATCATTCAAAGCATCTTGTTTGCTGACGGGGGCATCACTGCCCTGGGTGCGAATATTTTTAACATGGGGCTAGTGGGAATTTGGGTGGGCTGGTGGCTGTTGCAGCCATTGCAGCAACTCTTGGGGGGTTCTAGAAATCGTTTGCCGCTAGCTGCTGGGATTGCAGCCGCCCTCAGCGTTGTGGCTGCTTCTATTTGTGTGGCTATTGAATTGGCAATTTCTGGTACAGTAGCGCTGAATATCGCATTGCCCGCAATGGTAGGCGTACATATTTTAATTGGCATTGGCGAAGGGCTAATTACAGGTGGTGTTTTAAGTTATCTGGTGAAAGTACGGCCAGATTTGTTACCAGGAGAACAGCCACAATTACAGAAATGGCTAGTGCCAGTAATTGGGGTGTTATTAATTTCGGGCGTGCTTTCGCTGTTTGCTTCAAGTTGGCCCGACGGGTTAGAAGCTGTAGCAGAGAAATACGGTTTTAAAGATAAAGAAGCTGTGGCGATCGAGAATCCGACTCCTTTTGCCGATTACAGTGTTAAAGGATTAGAAGAACAGCCTATAGGTACTAGCATTGCTGGACTTTTAGGCTCTGCTGTCTGTTTCGGCGCGGCTTTTGGGGTTGCTCAGTTAGTAAAACCGAAAGATGTCTAAACTCTCGATACCTTTTCGATTGCGGCTGTCTCTCACAATTGTGATTGGCCTTGGTTTTATGAAGACAGGCGCTTGGCTGTGGCTGGGAATTTATGGGGCGATCGCACTTTTTTGGTCATTTTGGCTGAGAGCGCCGCTGCGAACCCTTGTACAACTGTTAGGAGCAGAATTAATTTTTCTCTCCTTATTAGCCCTGCCGCAAGGTTGGGAACGTGCGAGTTTTCTGTTGCTACGTTCCCTAATTTGTCTGCTAATTATGAACAGTTTTCTGCTAACTTTGCCACCGCACAGTTTCGGAATTGCTCTCAAAGGATTGCCCTTACCAGCGGGTTTGCAAGAGATTGTACTTTTAGCGGGACAATACTTAGAAATCTTGCTAGCTGAAGTCACCCGCATGAAAAGATCCGCTCAACTACGAGGCTTATCGGGTACGGTGGGATGGCTCAGATACGCTAGTGCTTCAATGATCGGGGCGCTTTATTTGCGAAGTCTCGATCGCGCGGAGAGAGTCCACGCAGCCATGATGATTCGTGGCTACAAAGGAAGTTTGCCCACCGACTCAAAATCAACACCAAAAGAGCGACTCTGGCTGACAGTCACAATTTTAACCGCAGCCGGATTAACAATAGCTTCTTACGGTAACTGGTAACTTTTTGCAGAATTGCTTCCCCTCCCCTCTCTGCGCTCTCTGCGCCCTCTGTGGTTAAAAACTCTTAATCCAAAAATCGAGGCAAAAATTGACTAATCTCAAAGTGACTCCAACAATTGAAGTACAAGACTTAGTATTCGGATACCCGCAGCAAAAACCTGTATTGCAAGGAATTTCCTTTACTTTACAACCTGGAGAAAGAGTTGCACTACTTGGTTTAACTGGCGCTGGAAAAAGCACTTTGCTCGAAAACTTAATCGGTTTAAAAATGCCTCAATCTGGCGAGATTAGAGTGCAGGGAACCAAGCTGGAACAGGCGAAATTATCGCAAGTACGGAGGCAGATTGGCTTTTGCTTTCAAGATGCTAACGATCAGCTATTTATGCCGACTATTTTAGAGGATGTAATGTTCGGTCCGCGCAATTACGGAGTGTCGCTGGGTGTTGCGCGCGATCGAGCTTTAGCCCTATTAGCCGAATTTGGTTTAGTAGAATTTGCTAACCGTTCGGCGCACGAGCTTTCTGGGGGTCAAAGAAGGTTGGCGGCTTTGGCAGCAATTTTAGCATTAGAGCCTGCAATTTTAATCTTAGACGAGCCGACAAGTGGACTCGATCCCTCGTGGCGCCGGCATTTGGCTAAGGTTTTGTCGCAATTGCCGATCGAGGTAATTTTGATCGCTTCCCACGATTTGAATTGGATTGGGAAAACGACTCAAAGGGCGTTAATTTTGGCGGATGGTCAGATTCGGGTGGATGAGCAAACGCCAGAATTGCTAAAAGATCGATCGACTCTTGAGCATTACAATTTGCCGCCTGATTGGTAATTTGTTGGTTGTTGGCTTACAGGGACAAAGCAATACTAATCACAATTAAAGCCAATAAAGCTAACCAAACTAGATGACGCTGACACCAATTTTTGACTAATTGTGGCCAGCCACCGCTGATGTAACGGGTAGTCGGAGGCACAATTAGTTGGGTTTTGTTGTGATAAAGGGTGCATTCTTGGGCGAAGGGACGCTGGGGATAGTTGCAGGTGTTGTCTTTGTGGTAAGTGCAGGTGGTGCATAAAAACTCTGTGGATTTCGATCTATAAAGGGGGATACCCGGATGCCCGAAGGCTTTGAGAGCTATTTTACAGTGTGGACAGGTAATGGCTTGGGTGTCCACAGGTTGGTGACAACGAGGGCAATCTGGCATTGAGGTTGCTGTGATGGGTTTGGCAGGTAGTTTGATTAGGCGGTTTTCCGAACGCCCAGGGGCTAATTAAACTCGCCAGCAGGCGCTGGGATGCTCCAAAATAGAAAGGTAGGTCAGCGCTGCTTTCGTATACTAAACGAATTCTTGGGCGGGTGACTTGAGTTGATCGCGTCTTTTGGGACAAACAGTAGGAAAAATTTATGGATAACAATAACAACTTACTCAAACAACTGGTGATGTTGGGCATTGGTACTACCTCTCTGGTGGCGGAGAAATTGCAGGAAGTCAGCGAGCAATGGGTCAAAGATGGCAAAATCAATCCTGAGCAAGCCAAAACCTTTGTCGATGACATGACGGAACAGCTGAAGTCGGAGCAGGGGAATTGGGAGACGCAGTTGCAGCGGCAAATGCGGAATATGCTGCAAGATATGGGTGTGCCTCGGCAGTCGGAAATGGATGAGTTGCGTGGTAGGCTCGATCGACTCGAACGTCAGGTTCGGGATTTAGAAAATCGTCACTGGCGTTGAGTTTGGTGGCGTGGGGCTGTTGGTTGCGATCGTGTGATAGGATAATCACCCGAAGGCAGAATGCTCAGAAAAGTAGAAGGTAGAATTAATAACTTTCTGCCTTCTGAATTCAAACTTCTGTCTGAACAATGAGTTTGCATCCGCCATCTTTTTGCAGCGGAAAGAGTTTTGGGGTTTGAGTTGGTTTCGAGAAATAACTCTTGAATGTAAGGAGGATTAATTTTGCAAGGAATTCTGGTCAGCTTGGGGGTAATGCTGGTTTGTTTTGTGTTTTTGATAGCTGCTCAATTTAGCGGTTCTCAGGAGAAAGCAATTGCGGCAGAAGTGAATAGTTCTTTCCCCCAGATTGCGATTGAGATGTTGTCAGAGCAGTCTTTAAATGAAAATAGTCTCCTAGTAGCTGATGCTACTTTACCTGATGTATCACCTACTATCGCACAGAATAAGATGACTGAAAATACTGAGAAAATTGTCACCACAGATTCAGGTCTGAAATATGTTGAGTTGAAGCAGGGTGATGGGGCGACTCCAAAAACTGGTCAGACGGTTGTGGTGCACTACACAGGCACTTTGGAGGATGGCACGAAATTCGATAGTTCGCGCGATCGCAATTCTCCTTTTCAGTTCAAAATTGGCGTGGGCCAAGTAATTAAGGGTTGGGATGAAGGTGTCGGTACAATGAAAGTTGGAGACCGCCGCAAGTTGATTATTCCTCCTGATCTCGGTTACGGAGCTCGCGGTGCTGGTGGGGTGATTCCTCCGAATGCTACGCTGATTTTTGATGTGGAATTGTTGAAAATTGCTGGCTAAGTAGCTCCATCTAATTCAACGTAAAACTTTTACGGTGTTTATAAACCCGGTTTCTCAAAGAAACCGGGTTTATTGAATTGACATTAACTCCGTCTAGCTTGCAGATTTAAGAATTTTGTTACCTGGCCATCGAATAATAATTTAATGATACCTGTAGGGCCGTTTCTGTGTTTGGTAATAATGACTTCTGCAATTCCGCGATCGGGGGTATCTGGATTGTAATATTCATCGCGGTACAACATAATTACTAAATCGGCGTCTTGTTCGATGCTATTATGAACTACGATGTCATTGGCAACAAAATTCTGTAGTGCAGGTACTGTTAAATCATAAACTTCAGCTTCGCCATCAACTTCTATTGAGGCGATTTCATCCCAGTAAATATCGCTCTTAGATAGGAGGGCAAGTTCATGAGATTTAACAATTGTAGCTAATCTGTGTGCTCGTTTTCGACCAAGGTTCTGTTTGTAAAGGGTTGTACCGCAATATAAGTTGCCAAGCTGTGCTTGCATCTGGCGTGTAGTTAAACCACATTGCTGCATGGCAGGAACAGCATACATTTTCCAAACATCACGCGGTATGACATCTCTATTGGTATTGCTAGAACGAATTTCAAGGTATTCTGCAACTCCTGTCAGAGATTGCTGTTTGTAGTTACCTACTGCACCAATCAAGTGAATAAAATTATCTAAATCAGGTCTTCCTGTTACCCAAACTTGATGTTGATCTCGCCCTTTTCCTGGTTGTGGGCTTAAAAATAAGCGGGCATTGATACCAAGTCGGAGTAAAAGTGACTGAACATCTCTTGCCAATTTTTGACTACTGGAAGCATAGTAAACCTTAGGGTAAGTACATTTACCCCTACCTGTTTTTATACAACCATCGGTACTCCAGAGATGCCGTAAAAATATAGCTATTGCTTCTTGAGGCTGTTCAAATATTAGACTAGGGACAAACTTCTGGTGAGAACGCAGACCAAAAATACCTAAAGTATCTAGCCATTTAGTTACAGGATTCCTCACATTATGTGTGAGATGATAGGCGGCAGGAAGATAAACTTGATACCAATCACGTTCTTTACAAATACGAGGTATAATTCGCTCTCCAAAGACTTCTATTGCAAGATTTACAACAGTATTGGCTAAATCTTGCTCTCTAGTAGTGTATTGAATAACGTGGCTAGGTAGAGTACATCCATCTCCAATCATGTGGCCTAGTAAGGCTATTTCGGCATTATTCATGGATTGGATGAAGGAACTCGATACATATCTAGGTAGGGCAATGCGATCGCCTTTTTTTAACTCGTCCAATCGGCACCAACCGTGAATAGTTAAGAAATTATGATTACCAGTTGCCCTAATTGCCCGTCCCAAACGAGTTTGCAGTCGCAGTACAGGCTTGACACCTGTAGCAAAGGCATTGCTAACAACGGCTTTTTCTAACTGCATGCTGGCTTCATTGATGGCCCAAACTGTGAAGCCAGATTTCCCTACTAATTCACGGATTGGTACGCGCACACCAGTATCTGCTAGCATTACTAAACTATCGCCACTCAGACATCCACTTTCCCGCAAATCCGACATCATCGGCCGCTTATTTGTCCGCGCTTCCACACCCCGACTCAACTGAGATAAAGCAATAATTGGTACGGCTAGTTCGCGGGCTAAACCTTTGAGACTTCTGGTAATTCGAGATAGTTCTTGAACGCGGTTGTCGCTGCTACCTTCCATTAATTGCAGGTAATCTAGCAGGATTAATCCTAGGGTTCCGCCTTGTTCTGCTTGGAGGCGACGGGCTTTTGAGCGAATTTCTGTAACGGTAATATTGGGAGTGTCATCAATAAACAGTGGCAATTCTGAGAGGCGGCCAATGGCGGCACTGATTGGTTCCCATTCGTTTTGACTAATTCGGCCCGATCGCAATCGATTACTTTCTATTCTAGCTTCACCGGACAAAATACGCTGCACTAGCTGTTCTTTGGACATTTCTAGGCTAAAAATGGCAACGGGCAATTTTTGTGGCCCAGCGGCGATGTGGTGGGCGATGTTGGTACAAAATGCCGTTTTCCCCATGGCCGGCCTCGCAGCAACAATGATTAAATCCGATCGCTGAAAGCCTCCTGTCATAGCATCTAAATCATAAAAACCGCACTGAATACCGGGAAGTGTCAGCCCTTCATTGCGATTTTCCAAGTCTTGAAATGTCTGGTTTAGTGTTTCGCCGATCGACACTAAATCTTGTTGGGGTCGGTCTTGGGTGATGCTGAAAACTTGCTGTTCGGCGCGGTCTAAAACCGTTTCTAACGGTGTCGCTGTCTCGTACCCTAATTGTACTATGTTGTTGCCAGCTTCGATCAATCTACGCCGCTGGTATTTGTCTTCCACTAACACTGCGTATTGGTCGATGTTGACGGCGGAAACAGTGCGATCGACTAATTGTGCTAGTTTTGTTTGTCCTCCTATTTGTTCTAACTGATTGCGATCGGCTAATCGAGTAGTCACTGTCATTAAATCCGTAGGCTGACCTTGAAAAAACAAGTCTAAAGCCGATCGATAAATGACTTGATGAGCGCTGATGGCAAAAAATTCAGGACGCAAAAGTTCAGCAATTCGGGAAATGGCTTCGGGGTCAATTAAAATCCCGCCCAGAATTGCTTCTTCTGCCTCTACATTTGTTGGCATCAAGTCGCTCATTAGTTATTGATTATTGCTTATTGGTTAACAGTCAACTGTTAACAGTCAACAGTCAACAGTCAACAATTACGATTACATGGGGATAACTTGAATATCAACTTCAGCGGTAACTTCGGCGTGAAGTTTGATTTCAGCTTTATAAGTACCAGTTTCGCGAATTTCGGGTAAGGTGATGCCACGGCGATCGACTTCTTGACTGGTAGAGTTGAAAATCAGTTCTGCCACTTCTTGGTTGGTGACAGTACCAAAAATCGCGTCTCCTTCGCCAACTTGCTTGGAGATGATGAACGGGCCGGCAGCTTCCAGGGCCTTTTTGCGGACTTCAGCTTGCTGCATGAGCTCTAGCTGGCGCAGTCTTTCTTCTTCTCTGCGACGTTCTGCTTGCTTGAGAATGCCCGGAGTGGCGCGAAATCCCATGCCCTGGGGTACTAGATAGTTGCGGGCGTAACCGGGGGCTACTTCTACTACGTCACCAGCTTTACCCAGCTTGGTGACATCTTTGTTTAAAACTAATTGGACGCGCTTGGCCATGATCGTTGCTAGTGGTTTTTAACTGGAACATTTTATCATACCGAAGTTTGACGGGCGATCGCAATAAAGAAAGAGGTTCTCAAAATCGGTCTTTCATCCCGCGCAAGCGGGCGAAGGTTTGCACAGGATCTTGGCTGTTGGTGGCGGATTGGAGGTTGGGATAATCAAGGCGCAAAAATGGGTTGGTGCTTTTTTCGAGTGCGATCGAGGATGGTATCGTGGCTTCATTGCGACTGCGGGCTGCCTTGACTGTGGCGAAACGGTGCTGTAAATCTAGATTGTCGCCATCTACAGTCAGGGCAAATTGCAGGTTGTTGAGAGTGTATTCGTGGGCGCACCAGACTCTGGTATTGTCCGGCAGGTTTCGCAGTTGTTCCAGGGAGGCTACCATTTGACTGGGAGTGCCTTCTTTTAGTCGGCCACAGCCTCCGCCAAATAGGGTATCGCCACAGAACAATTCGCCGGTTTCGCCTGGGTTGTTCGGGGGGAAATAGTAGGCGATATGGGCTTTTGTGTGTCCGGGGACGAAGAATATTTCGGCGGTTCTGTCTGCGAAAGAAACTCGATCGCCCGCTTGTAAAAACACTTGCTGTCCGGGAATTCTGCCCCTGTCTTCTGCGCCGGCGTAGACTTTAACTTGGGGAAAGCGATCGATCAGTTGCTGGTTGCCACCTACGTGGTCGTTGTGGTGGTGTGTAATCAAAATTTCCGTTAATTCGGCTCCGAGTGCTTGGAGTTGCTGCAAGACAGGCTGGGCTTGCGCTGGATCGACGACGGCTGCTGTGTGGCGATCGCGATCGTATAGCAAAAAAATGTAGTTGTCGGACAGTACAGGAAGTCGATAAACTTGCATATATAAAAGTCGCCGTAAATGGGAATTATTTACTTACAATGAAGGTGAAAGCGGAGCTGGTTCGTCAAGAACTGCCAACTACTGTCATTATTCTTACATAATGTCGATCGACTTATGCGAACATCTCACAACAAACCCAACTTAACGCTCACTCAAATGGTCGATAGAATTTTAGCATCTAGCAAAATCGCCCGTCGGGAACATTTAATTCTGACTTCTGCTATCCTGTCCGATGATAAAATTTCTGAAGACGAACGATATCAAATAAATCGAATATTTGATTACATTCAAATTGGTCGTCTCAAGTTTATTGATTGAGCTTGGAATAGATTCACCATATAATCGATGCAAGTAGTCAAAACAACCGGAAAAATACAATGAGTGCAGACAAAGAAACTATTTTAGTAACTGGGGGAGCTGGATACATTGGCTCTCACGCAGTATTAGCACTAAAAAATGCTGGTTACAATGTGTTAATTTTGGATAACTTAGTTTACGGTCACACAGATTTAGTAGAGCAAGTTTTACAGGTAGAGTTGATCGTAGGAGATACGAGCGATCGCCCTTTACTCGACGAACTATTTACCACTCACAACATAGCAGCCGTAATGCACTTTTCTGCCTATGCTTACGTGGGCGAGTCTGTGACTGACCCAGCTAAATATTACCGCAATAATGTCATCGGCACTATTACTCTGCTGGAAGCAATGATTGCTGCTGGGGTGAAGAAATTTGTATTTTCTTCTACTTGCGCGACTTACGGCGTACCGCAAAGAATTCCCCTCACAGAAGACCACCCGCAAAACCCGATAAATCCCTACGGTTCTACTAAGTTAATGGTAGAAAAGATTTTGTCAGACTTTGATACTGCTTACGATTTTAAGTCTGTTTGTTTCCGGTACTTTAATGCTGCGGGTGCAGATCCGAATGGGTTGTTGGGAGAGGATCACAACCCAGAAACTCACCTGATTCCGCTGGTGTTGTTCGCTGCTTTGGGGAAACGAGATTCGATCGCCATTTTTGGCACCGATTACGAGACTCCTGACGGTACTTGCATTCGAGATTACATTCACGTTAACGATTTGGCATCAGCTCATATTTTAGGATTAGAATATTTGTTAAATGGTGGCAAATCAGATTTCTTTAATTTGGGTAACGGTGGCGGTTTTTCAGTGAAAGAGGTGATAGAAACGGCGAGAACAGTGACGGGAAAAGAGATTAAGGCTGTTGAGTGCGATCGGCGTCCGGGCGACCCTCCTGCTTTAGTTGGTAGCAGCAAAAAGGCGATCGAAACCTTGGGTTGGTCTCCAGAATATCCAGACATCAAGGATATTATCTCCCATGCTTGGCAATGGCACCAAAAACGCCACTCGAAGGCAGACTCAATCGGATGAAATAGCTGTAAGGACACGGCAGTGCCGTGTCCCTACAGGAAATCTGTACAGCACTCAACTGAGAAATGCTATGGACTACAACCGAGATTTATTATGGGTTTTAGTAGTATGCTAATCATATCTGCCAAATCGGGACAACTTGGGAACAGACTATTGCTTTTTGCTAATTTCATCGCTTTGGCGATCGAGCATAATTTAACAGTCCTCAATCCGGCTTTTGAGGAATATGCAGAATTCTTTGTGGGTACAGCCAGCGATTTCTTGTGCTGTTATCCTGCTCCCTATTTTACCATAGCCGGCAACAAGTTTATCCGAAATAAATATTATAAATTTATTAAATATTTCAACAGTAAAAAAATCTGGAAAACGCAAGAAATCACCAGAGAAAAACCTTTTAATTGGGTAAATTATCAGGATATTGAAACACTAAAACACACTTCAACTATTTGTTTTCAAGGCTGGTTATTTCGAGATGGCTGGTTTGTAGAAGATTTGCCAAAGTTACACAAGTACGCCGACCCGATTAGAGCCTACTTTGCGCCATTAGAGCGATATAGAATTAATGTAGATCGTTTGATATTGAATGTAAAAAATAACGCTGATATTATCATCGGAATACATATCCGTCAAGGGGATTACGACCGGCACCAAAGGGGGAGATACTTTTACAAAACTGAGCAATACTTAGAAGTGATGAATTCATTGGTCAAACTATTTGAGGGGAACAAAATTAAGTTTTTAATTTGCTCTAATCTTCAGCAAAATCCTAGTTTATTTGATGATTTTAACTGCGTTTTTGCTAAGAGTCATTTAATTGAAGATATGTATGCTTTGGCAGAGTGCGACTATATTGTCGGGCCGCCTAGCAGTTATACTATGTGGGCTTCTTTTTACGGCGAAAAACCTCTTTATACGATCAAAAATGTCGATAAAGCAATTAACCTGAATGATTTTGTACATTTTTATGAATGGCAAGGAATTTTTAATTATCGAGATAACTGGAGCGATAGTTTTTGGGATTGGACGCACTAATGACACTAGAAACTAAGGGATTTATCACTATTTTAACTGGTTTGTACTCTTTCCAAGATTGCGTTCATTTTCTGGCATCTGTCAGGAAGTTTCACCGCGAACCAATTATTATTTTAATAGATAGAGTGCCGCGATTTTTATATCCCTTACTTTTGGTGTTCGGAAATGTGAGATTGCAGGCCGCACCGAAACACGAAAATCCTGTTTTAGCCTCGCGACAAGCTAAGCTGGCTTTGTATCAACAATCTCCTTTTGAGAAAACTATTTATCTGGACTGCGATATTTGTTTGCTATCGCCAATATATGAGGTTTTTGACTATCTTGATGAAGTAGATTTGCTGGTGACAGAAGATGTGCAGCCTGCGATCGCAAAAGCTGCTAATTTATTAAGAGTCAAGCAAGATATTTTGTCAACTCTGCAATCAGTCGGATTACCACTCAACGAAAATAGCATTCAATATAATGGTGGATTTATCGCTTTTACAAATAGCAGTAAAAATCAGGAGTTATTCAATTGTTTTAAGAAATATTTCGATATAGTAGTTGCCAATCAAGATGTGTTATTGTTGAAAGATCAAGGTGCTTTCGCTGTTGCGATCGAAGCGGTGAAACCAAGAATGAAGATATTATCGCCTGTTTACAATTACTTGGACAAATGGAAAGAAGTTTATGCGATCGACAAACCGATCAAAGTCATGCACTGCACTTATCCCTATCGCCCGCAGTACGCAAAGAACGTGACCCGATCGCCATTTACTCGAATAGTCGATCGCACTGCTAAACTATTTTTACCAAATCAACTTAACAATCCCTGGCGTTTAAAATAAATCTTAGTAACTTACAGCGTATTCCAGGTTTATCAAGTAGGGACACTCCAAGAGCCCATTGGTGTCAACTTAAGGTCAAACCCAGTCAGAGAATGCTGTTTGACTATGAGGCCCTTCCACCCCCCTAGCCCCCAACCCCCCCCGCCCCCCCCCAAGGGGGGAGTTTAAGGGGGGGACAAGAGTTTGATCAAAGTCCCCCTTACCAAGGGGGATTTAGGGGGTTATAGACTCGGCTAAAAGCGAGAGATACCAAGGCTTTCAGGCGATTGTTGACACCTATGGGCGAAAGCCTTTGTCCCTACGGGGATTTATCGATGGTTCATTAAAAAAATATCATTCACAACAAATGAAATAGGATCGCTCTAGCTGCTGTGCAACATTACACTGAAGAATTATACAAATACTTGCAAAAGACATCGCAAGAATCAGCCAAAGAAATTATCCCGATCCTTTGGGAATTTGTGCAGCCAAAGCGAGTAATTGATGTCGGTTGTGGGACGGGAACTTGGCTGTCAGCATTCACAGAATTCGGCGTTGAAGATATTTTGGGTATAGACGGTAATTGGGTTGACCCAAAAATGCTGGAAATTCCTGCTGACCGATTTTTAGCATTAGATTTAAGTCAGCCTTTGCCGATTGACCAAAAATTTGATTTAGTGGTTTCCTTAGAAGTGGCAGAACACTTACCCCCTGAGTGCGCCGAGATATTTGTAAACTCTTTAGCGAAGTTGGGACCCGTTATTTTATTCTCTGCCGCAGTACCATTTCAAGGGGGAACAAACCACGTAAACGAACAGTGGCCAGACTATTGGGCGCAACTATTTCAAGCACAAGGATATGTGGCGATTGACTGCGTGAGAAACAAAATATGGCAAAACGATCGAGTCAGATGGTACTACGCCCAGAATATACTGATATTTGCCAAACGGGAATATTTAACAACTAATTCTATCTTGCAACAAGAGGCAGATCGAACTAACATTTTTCAGCTTTCCTTAATTCATCCACACCTTTATTTGCGAACAGCTTTAGAGGCGACTAAATTAAGAGAAGAAATCAAAGATGCTGTAGCTTTAAAAGATCCAAGGATTTCCCTAAAAAAAGTATTTTTTGCTTTGCTACCATTGACAAAAGCTCGGTTAAGCAGGAAAATAAAGAAACTTTTTTCAAAAAAAATTACCAAGTGAAAGTTTCGTTAGTGGTGAGCGATTTGTCGGGAGGAGGTGCAATTCGTGCTTTTCTGCTAGCTCAAGTCCTGATTGAGCTTAACTTTGAAGTAGAAGTGATCGGATTTCAGTTTGGCAAGGAATTGTATGCTATTCCTCCCAAAGACATCCCGGTATGTGCGATACCGGGGAACAACTATCCGGGGTTTTTGATGAATGCTCAAAAAGTTTTGAAAAAAATAGATGGGGATATTATTTATGCAGTTAAACCTAAACCTACAAGCTTTGGTTTATCACTGCTAAAAAAACTGGAGACTCGCCGCCGTGTAATCTTAGATATAGATGACTGGGAACTTAGCTGGTTCGGCGGAGACGAATGGAAATATCGCCCTGATTTCAAGCAACTTTATCGAGACATTTTCAAAAAAAATGGTCAATTGAGAGAACCCGATTATCCCCTGTATGTCAAGTGGATGGAAAATTTAGTTTCCCGCGCCGATGCTATCACAGTGGATACGGAGTTTTTAAAACAGCGTTTTGGTGGTGTATATTTGCCTAATGGCAAGGATACTGAGATGTTCGACCCTGCTAAATACAATCCTGAATTGAGCAGACAGCGTTACGGCTTATCTGGGTATAGAATTTTAATGTTTCCCGGTTCACCTCGACCTCACAAAGGTGTTGAGGATGTTTTGATGGCTCTGGAACAATTAAATGAGCCAGATTTAAGATTAGCGATCGTGGGCGGAAGTCCTTATGATGATTATGACGATCGACTTATGCAACAATGGGGACGTTGGATTATTAAACTGCCGAAATTTTCAGTCGAAAAGATGCCTGAAGTTGTAGCTGCGGCTCACGTAGTCGTTGTTCCTCAGCGAGATACTCTCACAGCGGTGGCTCAGTTTCCGCTCAAGCTGACAGATGGGATGGCAATGGCTAAGCCTGTTTTGTCTACGCGAGTGGGGGATATTCCTGAAATTTTAGGCGGAACAGGTTATTTAGTAGAGCCGAATGCTCCGGCTCAAATTTCCCAAAAAATTCAATGGATATTTCAAAATCTGACAGTTGCAAATTTTCAAGGCATGAAAGCCAGGGAAAGGTGCGTAGAGAAATATAGCATTAAAACAATGGCACCTATCCTTTCAGATATAATTGCAGGTATGTCGAGGTAACTTTTCGGTGACTGAATGGAGGAATATAAACTGGCTGTAATTAAAAAAGATTTTGAAATGTCGTACTGTTTAGCTGGGAATCCTTCATGTCTGCAAATAAGCTACTCCTAAAATTTGCCAGACGATATCCAGGCAGGATTTTTTTGACTGTGCTGCTGGGCTTTTCTGGGGCGTTATTCAATGGTATCAGCACTACTTTGATTGTACCAGTGCTTTTAAATTTTTTGCAGGAAGCTATCGAGTTGCGGGGCGCTCCACCTTTAATTAAAACTTTGATGTATCCCTTTGAGGGAATGCCTCAAAATGATCGTTTGATGTTCATGACGGCAGCGATTGTTTTGGCAATTTTTTTGAAGAATATTGCGAGTTATGCTAATACTTTAGTAGCTACTTCTTTGACACGCTCTTTGACTTTTGACTTGCGAGATGCTGGTTTGCGGTTGTTGTTAGAAGTAGATTTAGATTTTTATGCCAAAACTAAAGTAGGGGATTTAATTAATAGATTGGGCGGAGAAGTTGGTCGGACTGCTAGTGCAGTTGGTACGGCTATAGGAATGTTTACTACCTCAGTTACTGTTTTGGTATTTGTGGGTTTGTTGCTTTCAATATCTTGGAAAATGACGGTGACATCTACAATTTTGTTGGGGTTAGTTGCGTGGACAAATCAGTACATTATTAACCGTTCTAAGTATTTTGGTCATCAGTTGTCCGAAATGTCGAAAGATTATTCAGTTAGGGTACTGGAAACCATGACAGGGATTCGGTTGGTGAAGTCAACGGGGAATGAAGAAAGGGAATATCAGCGGATTAAGCAGTTAATTCAAATGCGAGAACAAGCAGATTTTTACGCTCAGGTAAACTATGCTGCGATCGCCCCGATTAACGAAGTGGTAAATTTGATAGTTATTCTTTTGATTGTGTTTATAGGTCGCACAATATTTGCTAATGAAATTGAGTCAATTTCTACTGTTTTATTGACATATTTATTGGTTCTTTTTAGGCTAATTCCTTTAATTTCTCAGTTAAACGGTGGTCGTAGTCAATTTGCTACTACGTCGGCTAGTGTAGAGGTTGTGAATGATTTTTTAAGTTGTGATGACAAACCATTTATGCTGAATGGGTCAGTGCCATATACTCATTTGCGATCGGGAATTCATTTTAATAAAATATCTTTTAACTATCCAAATCATAAAACTTTAGTTCTTCAAAAAGTAGATTTATTTCTGCCTCATGGTACTACTTTGGCTTTGGTAGGAAGTTCTGGTTCGGGTAAGTCAACTTTGGCAGATTTACTGCCGAGATTTTACGATCCTACGGAAGGTTGTATCTCGATTGACGGCAGGGATCTGCGCGAATTTGATGTAAAAAGCTTGAGAAAAGCTATGGGAATTGTTAGCCAAGATACGTTTTTGTTTAATGCTTCTGTGCGCGATAATATTGCTTATGCTAGGCAAGAAGCAACCGAAGCAGAAATTGTGGAAGCGGCGAAGGGAGCAAATGCTTACGAGTTTATCGAACAGTTACCGGATGGGTTGGATACTCAAATTGGCGATCGGGGCGTGATACTATCGGGAGGACAGCGTCAGAGAATTTCGATTGCTAGGGCTCTGTTGCAAAACCCGGAAATTTTGATTTTAGATGAAGCAACGAGCTCTTTGGATACGGTTTCGGAGAGGTATGTGCAAGAGGCGATCGAGAAATTGAGTTACGATCGCACAACCTTAGTAATTGCCCACCGTCTCTCGACAGTCCAAAAAGCCCATAAAATCGCTGTGATCGATCGCGGGCAAGTAGTAGAGATTGGTTCTCACGAAGAATTGCTCCTAAAAGGAGGTTACTACACTCGCTTATATTCTATGCAATTTGCTGAAGAAACAGCTCGCGATGAAGCTTTAATTAGAGGTTCTTATGAAATTCGGACTCGTCTGACTCCCATGATTGCTTATCTCAAACTGCTAGTAGATGAAATGGTAGATTCTCCCGAAGAAAGAGATGAATTAATCAGAGAATCATTTCATTCGGCTGCTAATATTTTTAAGACTTTAGAATTCATTGAAAATACTATCAGGCGTCAGGCTGTTCAAAAATAGTCATTAGTCATCAATTCCTAATTCCCATGTCTAAATATTATGTTTTTTTTACCAGAAATATCTTGCCGCAACCTAATGTAGCTAGCTTAGTTCAAGTTGCTCACTCTGCAAATGCCGCAGCAAATCTCGGTTATCCAGCAGTTTTGGTCTACCTCCGCAAAGGCTGGACTGCTTTGAATCCCGTTGATTTACTCCGTCCTTTTCAACCGAGAAAACCGGATGACAAACTTGCCAAAATTTACAATATTCAGGAAAAATTAAAAGTAGCAGATTTGCCCATGCCGTGGCCGATCGACCTTTTGGACACTAAGTGGACGAGTTCGAGTACAATAGTGTCAAAATACTACTTACCGATTCACCTGCTTAAATCCACTAAAATTGTCCACAGCCGCGACTGGAACTTTGTCAAAGCAGCAATTAAAAACGGAATTCCGGCTATCTACGAACAACACCACCATGAAGACAAGAAATTTGAGCCGGAAATTGTCTGCAATCCTCTGTTTCAGATTTCCGTAACAGTTGCCGATACAGTGCGAGAAAGCATGATTCAAAATGGAATGCCGCCGTCAAAAGTAATTATGCTTCACAACGGTTTTAATCAGTTGTTTCTCGCGAGAAAAACGGCAGAAGCCCGGATATGGCGACAGAAGTTATTAGGAGATGGAAGAGAGAATTTAGCGGTTTATGCGGGAGGACTTTACCCGTTTAAAGGTGTGGATATGTTAGTGGATGTGGCTGGGGAATTACCAGGAGTTCAATTTGCGATCGCAGGCGGCGACTCATCCCAAGTAACAGCCTACCAGCAGTTAGCTAAAGACAAGCAAGTTAACAACATCAAATTTCTCGGCTACCTCCCGCAAAATCAACTTGCTAGCTTACTGCAAGCCGCCGATGTTTTAACTCATCCTCACTGTTTGACAGAAGCCGCGACGTTCACATCTCCTTTGAAGTTCTTTGATTATATGGCATCTGGAACTCCGATTGTGGCGACAGAGATTGCATCTTTAATCGAATTTAAATCGGGAAATATCGCTGCGACTTGGTGCACACCCGATAACCCATATGAATTTGCACAAAGCATTCGAGATAGTTTAACCAAATATCCGAGGCAGAGCGAAGGCTATGCAGAAACGATGGATTTTGTCAAGCAATTTTCGTGGGAAAATCGGATCGAGAGGATTTTGAGTTATGTGGATGACTCATTGGTAGGGTGCGTCAGTCCGCAGGCGATAAACAATTGATAAAATTATCAGAACTGACGCACCATTAACTGTGCGGTGCGTCAGCTTTTAAATTATCAATTATTGCTAAAATCACCCAAGCTGACGCACCCTACTAATTAAAAGACAAGGCGCTAAACCTCAATTTATGAACCCAAAAATCATCAGCACAATCACCACCTACCCAGGCATGAACCAAAGCGACTGGCTGTGGCAACAAACACCCCACAACTTCGGCAAATGGGGCAACATTCAAATGCTAGCAAATCACGCAGAACCCGACTTTTTACTCATGTATCAATTCGACTTTCCCAAACCGCCCAAACAGCAATCCTGGATCGACAAAATTCGCCGTCCCAGCCCCAAAAATCCAGAAAACGACATTCGAGAAAAGTTGCGCGGTGTCCCCAAGGAACGCATAATTTACCTAATCCGCGAGCCGCCCTTACCAGAGGTTATTGAAATTACCAAAGCCAACTACGAACAAGCAAAACTTTACTGCGGCTACATTTCCGGGCCAGACGATTTCGCACCCAGTCCCAATTATATGCCGGCGATTTGGTATCACAGCAACTCGTTTCGAGAACTCGATGAAATGCCGCCACCAACTAAAACTAAATCCTGTTCTTGGATTACTTCAGGTGTTAGCCGCACAGCCAATCACCGCCAGAGATTAGACTTTATCAAATTGCTGCAATCACAAGAATTAAATTTTGACCTTTACGGGCGAAAGTTGCCAACTTGGGCGCGCGGGAATGGCACTATGAACAATAAATGGCACGCTGTCGCGCCTTACTATTACAATTTGGCTATTGAGAATTATGCAGAGAACGATTGGTATGTCAGCGAGAAGCTTTGGGATGCCTTATTAGCTTGGTGCTTGCCAATTTATTACGGCGGTTCGGCGGCGGATAAGTTGTTGCCGACAGGGAGTTTTCTGCGGCTGCCGAGTTTGGATCAGAAAGGAGTAGAATTTATTAAAGAGGTTGTGGCTACTGCGGATTATTGGCATGAAGCGAGGGAGAAAATTGCCGAAGCTAGGCAAATCATTCTCCACGAATTGAACTTGCTCAATTGGCTGTCTAACTTTGTATCTTAGGAAATAAATTTTAATGATTCGTAAAAGCAAGAACCCCGATTTCTATGATAAGTTCTTGGGGGGAGGGGTGACAGGATGAAGGGGTGGCTTGACTGGCCAGTAAGATCGCTCCTGTAGAGTATGTTGTATATTTTGAAGTACCGAGGAGAAGCTTGTGGCTTTAAAGAATTACGGTGTTTTAAAAGGTCGTCCTGTGGGACGGCGTTTGGCGATTACGTCTAATGCTCATTACCAAGTTCACTTAGTTTCGGAAGATACAGACTACCGAATTGCTATCAACGTAAAATCGAAGCTAGAACCGTCGGAATTAGAGTATTTGGTTGATGAAAATTTCTCTTATCCCATTTTGGCAGATCTGGCAGATTTGCCTTTGGGCTTCAATGAACTCGAGAGAAAGCCCGGTGGTTTGGCACTTGATTTTATTCGCGGTAATTTGTTCGATCGCACTAAAATGATACCCCTACCGTTCGACGTACCCGGTTCGGACAATGACTTAAACGAGAAAATTGACAAATACGTGCAGCGGGCAATGTCGGATGAATCAGCTCATATCTATGCTTTCGGCGAGAAATGGGGGCCGGAAACCATCAAAGACAAAATCTTCGGCTTTTTGCCCGGTAACGGCATTCACGACATCCACATGAATCAGGGGAATGCCGGCAAGTTTGCCAAGGATAACGGCGTTTGGCAAGACGGCGGAATGCTGATACACTTCCCGTCAGAAAACCGCTGGGTAGGCATTTTCCTCAAGTTTCAATCGCAAACTTGGCACACTGATGACGATTTGGGACAGCCCATCGACACTATACCCTCACCCATTATCGGCAAACCTGCTGTCAAACCTGTCAAAGGAGGTAAAGTTCTAGAACCTGACTATATTGTCAGAATTGTGGCTGCGTTAGTAAGTCCTGTGGGTGAAGATGCTGGAAAGGAAACCGTAACGCTGCTGAATGCTTCACCGGATGCAATCGATTTGACTGGATGGTCGATCGCAGATAAGTTAAAAAACAAGCATAGGCTTTCCGGTACGGTTGCTGCTAGTGCTTCTCTGGTCGTTACCTTGCCACCAAACGTGCAGCTGAGTAAAAAAGGTGGCTTGATTACGCTGCTAAATCAAGAAGGTTTGAAAGTTGACGGCGTGTCGTACACTCAGCAACAAGCACAGCGCGAAGGTTGGACGATCGTCTTTTAATTAGTTCTGGACGCACGGGTGGTCAGAAACCGGGTTTTTTTCTGAGAAGACGGGTTACAGCCGACAGAAACAGCAAAAAACCCGGTTTCTTTGATAGTCCTGGACGCACAGGCGGTCAGCCCTTGTAGGGTGCGTCGCTACCAACAATTCTTGCTACTTACAAATATGCGACAAGCGACGCACCCTACCACAATTTATTCACTAAATATGAATGGAATTTGCACGCTTGCCAACGATACAGTTTACGACCAACTAATTGCCTTGCTCAACAGCATTGAAGTTATCTTAGGCTCAAATACTCCTGTCTGTATTTATCCTTTCGACGACCAGATAGAGCAAATAAAAGCTGAAATTGTTAACCGTCCCAACGTCTTTATTTATGAAGATAGCGCATCTATTCAGCGATGGGACAAATTCATGGAATCAGCAGCACCTGAGCGTTTGAACCGCAAAAAATTTCGGCTTTACGGCGCACACCGGCGTTTTTGCGCTTTCGACGCCCCGTTTGAAAAGTTTATCTACATGGATGCCGATACTTTGGTGATGAATTCCCTTGATGCGGTTTTTCAGAAGTTAGAGGAATCGGATTTTGTGGTTTATGATTTTCAATTTCGCGACCCAACTAAAGTATACAATATTCAGTCACCAAAACTGCTCGAAGTTTTTGATAAAAATCGGATCGACTCGGAAATATTTTGTTCTGGATTTTACGCCAGCAAGCAAGGATTTTTTGATATAAATACTAGAGAATGGCTGGTAGCTCAACTGCAATCTGGCGAGGCGGAAATTCTCTATGCAGGTGCGGGAGAACAGCCTTTGCTCAATTATATGGTGATGAAAACGGGGATGAATAGTTATAATTTTGCTTATAGCCTCCCGGATGGCGAAAAAACTGGGTGCAGCGTCACTTCCAAACATTTTGAAGAGCAAGATCAGATTTTGTATGATAAGGGAAACCGACTTACTTACATTCATTATATTGGTGTGCCGCCGGATTTAATTCGGAGAGTTTGTGCGGGGGAAAATATTGAGTTTCCCTACCGCGATTTGTTCCTGCACTACCGCTATCTCCGGGAACCGTCGAAGCGTCCGATTTTTACTGAACCGCCTAAGTCTTATACTGATGTTTCGGCGCCGAATTTGTTACAAAGGGTATTGAGAAGGTTGAGGATAGATACATGAATCGCGGTATTTATATTGTTGCGAATGATCAAGTGATCGAAAGTGCGATCGCCCTTTTAAATAGCATACGTCTGTACAATTGTCAAGTACCAATTTTTTTGATTCCCTTCGACGACAATTATCAGCAAGTCGCAGCCGCACTCAGCAGTCTCCACGGGGTGCGATTGTTCCCAAATCTGGAGTTTGTGGAACAGTTTACCAGGGAAATTGGCCAAATGTTCGATCGCACTTTTTTAGCCCTCCCCAACAAAATGCGAAAACTCGTCGCCTGGTTTGGCCCGCTTGACGAATTTCTGTACATCGATACCGATATCATCGTCTTTGAAGACATCGCCGCCAACTTAAACAAACTATCAGAAGTAGACTTTTTTTGCTGCGACTACCACCACCTCAGCGAACAACTGCGAAACGTATTTTCACCCGCTGTAAAAGAACAGAATATCTTTACAGACTCACAGCTTCAAGATGTATTCAACAGCGGTTTTTGGGCTTCAAGAAAAGGAACTATTACAGAAGCGCAAATGTATGAAACTTTGCGAAAATGCGCGCAGCATCGAGAATATTTTGACTTTACTCAAAATGTCACAGACCAACCTATACTAAATTATATCATTCTTAAACTGATTCCCAAACGCTGCAACCTTGTCAAAGCTTCACCAATCGAACCGGGAAGCTGGGCGGGTTCCAAGCATTTTCAAGAAAGAGATTATGTGCTTTATGACAAAGGCAAAAGGTTAAAATATATTCACTGGGCTGGAATCCCAATTAAATCGGGTAGTCCTTACTGGAAACTTTGGCAACATTATCGTTATCTCAATGAAGTAAAACCAAATTTAGTGCAAAGATTATTCCGATATTTGTAGGGTGTGTTGGGCGCTGTTTTGATATTTGCGATAATGCGAGATCAATATAGCGCCCAACGCACCTGACGCGATGATTGGGTGCGTTGGGCGCTATATTGATATTCGATATAATGCGAGATTATTCGCAAGCGCCCAACACACCCTACGGGATTAATTTATCAACTTTAAACTTATGACTAATGGCATTTATATTCTGGGAAACGATGTGGTTTTTGACCACTTAGTTGCTTTATTGAACAGTCTCGAAGTCAACGGCGCACAAGATATTCCTGTTTGCATCATTCCCTATGATGATAACTTGCAAAAAGTGCGAGTAGAAATTGCCTCGCGAAGCAATGTTACTCTATTTGAAAATACCGATTCCATCAATTTTTGGGAAGACTTTGCGACTCAAGCTTGGACATCTCACGAAAAAGCTCAAAAAGTTTGGCAAACTAAAGGTTGGCGACAAGTTCACTGTCTGGAAAGGCACCGAAAACTTTGCTGTTTTGACGGCCCTTTTGACAAATTTGTCTATTTTGACGCTGACACTCTGTTAATGGGATCTCTGGATTACATCTATCACAAACTTGATGAATTTGAGTGGGTAGCTAACGATTTTCAGTACAAATCTGACCTCAATTATGTGTTTGATTTATCATCACAAAAACTTGCAGAAATTTTCCAGCTTGACGAACTAAAATCTCTTATTTTTTGTAATGGTTGGTTTGCTTCAAAAAAAGGTATTTTAAATCGCAATAATTCAGCAGAACTATTAAAAAAATTGACTTCAGGAGAATCTGAAATCTTGTCCTTGCGGGGAGCTGACCAACCTTTATTTAACTATTTAGTCGCCCGCAGTGACATTTCTTTTTATAACTTTGCTTACGATCAACCAGAACAAGTAACGGGTAATCATTGGTCTTCTCAATTTGATGTGATAGATTATGTTTTATACGATAAAGGACGGCGGCTGACTTACTTCCACTATATGAGCATTTCGGCTGCAAAGTTTACTCAACTGTGTGCTGGCGAAGATGTTGAGATTCCTTACCGAGAGGTATTTCTATACTATCGTTATTTGAATTCGCCGGAAACACGACCAAAACTCACGCCTCCAAATTTGCTGGTTCGCTTGGGGAGAAATCTCAAAAGTTGGGGACTTCAAAAAGTTAATAATGTTCAATTTAAGTTGCGGAGTTTTTGGGATAGATAGTATAGTAAAGTAGAGATATAGGGTAGGGACACGGCACTGCCGTGTCCCTACTTGATAAACGTAGAATAGGCTGTATCTAGCTGTACAAAGACTGAATCCACTCCCATTCGCGCCTCAATCCTGCTTCTAAAGAAACTTGTGGCTGATAACCTAATATTTTCTTGGCTTTAGACACATCAGCGCTAGTGTGTCGCGCGTCTCCTCTGGCTGCTTCGGTAAAACTGATCCGAATTGGTCGATCGACTATCCTCTGTATTGTATCAATAACTTCCTTCAAAACTACCCGGCTTCCCCCACCAATATTAAAAACTTCCCCCGCAGCTTCCGCAACCTCAGCCGCCGCTAAATTCGCAGCAACGCAATCGCTGATAAAAGTAAAATCCCGCGTTTGCAATCCGTCGCCAAAAATTGAAATCGCCTCGTCAAACAAAATCGACTTAAAAAACTTGTGAAAAGCCATATCGGGGCGCTGTCTCGGCCCGTAAACAGTAAAATAGCGCAACGAAGTCGTCGGAACGCCAAAATTTTTGTAATAAAGCCCGCACAAACGTTCACCGGCTAACTTCGTAATTCCGTAGGGAGAAACCGGCTGGGGACAAGCATTTTCACTCGTCGGGAAGGATTCAGCATTCCCGTAAATCGAAGAAGAAGAAGCATAGACAAACTTTTGCAATCTTGGCGCATCTTTTGCTGCTTCTAACAATACTTGGGTGCTGTTAATATTACGTTCCGTATAGCTGCGAAAACCGTCGCCCCAGCTAGCACGAACTCCCGCTTGTGCCGCCTGATGAAAAATTACCTTAGCATCGGATAAAAGCGATCGCCAATTTAGAGACAAAATATCGCCTTCCACCAATTGAAAACCAGGATATTTTTCAAATTGTGCAATATTCTTGCGCTTTAGAGCAGGATCGTAATAATCGTTGAACTCGTCAACACCGATCACTGTCTCCCCTCGATTTAAAAGAGATTCTACTAAATTAGAGCCAATAAATCCCGCCGCACCCGTAACAATAAAAATACTCATTCGATTTTAGATTTTAGATTTTAGATTTGAAAATTTATACAGAAATTATTACATAAGTGGTCAGCCTCTTATTTCTCTTTCTCTGCGTTCTCTGCGCTCTCTGCGGTTCAAAAAGCATTAAATTAGGATAATATTAGAGAACAATCAACCCCCTTCCTTCTCATAAAAAGGGGTTGATTGTTAACTCTCATCATTCAAAAGAATCCAAATCCAGCGCTTTGGAGCCTCCCCGTTCTAACTCTAACAAAAGCTTGCCTAGCTGTCTCCAAATTAGCCAGCCTGTGAGTACAGTTAGTGGGAAAGATAAAGCGTAAGAGAACAATTTGGGAAGTCCAAAAATTTCTACACCAGAAGCTAAAAATACGCAAATTCCTCCGGCCATTCCCAGGAAAGGTATGAATAATTGCAATCCTTGCAGGTTTGCTAAAGTGCGAGTAGCACGATTTTTTGACCATAGTTTTACGGCTTCTTTGAGGGTTCCTTCAAAGGCTAAGCCAGAGGCTATTCCTGCTAGCAATCCAGCAGTCATAAAAAAATAGGGAGGTTCTGGAAAATAATACACGAATAATTCTTTTGGGGTAATGGGTAATTAGGAATTGGGAATGGGGCATTGGTTATTAGTTATTAGTGATTGGTTATTGGTTATTGGTTATTGGTTATTAGTGATTGAAATTAACAACTAACAACTGACAACTAACAACCAACAAATAACGACTAACACATAACCACTGACTAATGATTAAAATCGAGTTAGGGCGGCGGCTCCTTCTGTGGAAAATTCTGCTAAGGCGCCTAGAGCAACGTTGAATAGGCGGCTTGGTTGCAGGTCTTCCTTGACTAGGTTCCACAGGCTGCGAACTTCTTCGGTGTGGATGCGATCGTCCTCAATCAAAGCTAACATTAGCTGGCGTCGCAAAAACGAGCCTTCCTCTGATAGCAAGAATTGTAAACCTAGTTGTGCAGTCGGGAGTAGGTCGAAACTCCGATCGGACCTAGCGATCGCGATCATCTCCTCTAACCTATTCCACTGAAATTTGCCATCCTTGAATAATACCTCAATCAAGCGCCGCCGCAGTGCCGGAGATTCTCCGTTCAACAAACGTCGCGCTACATAAGGATACGCCACCTCGACTATCTTGAAATCGGGATTCAGCGTCAGGGCCAAACCTTCTTCTGTCACCAAAGAGCGAATAATTAAGGCAAATTTCGCGGGTACTCGGAAAGGATAATCGTACATCAACTCGGAAAACTGGTCTGTAATCGTCTTGAAGTTAAAATCTGCCACCTTTTCGCCGACGATATCTCCAAGTACAGATTCTAGCGCCGGGACGATCGGCATAATATCTGTATCTGGAGTCAAAAAGCCCAATTTCACAAAATCCTTGGCTAACTGGAAGTAATCTTTGTTGATTAAATGAACGACGGAATCAACTAAATTTTCTTTAGTTGTTTCTTCCATCTGATCCATCATCCCAAAATCGATATAAGCCATGCGGCCGTCCGCTAAGGCAAACAAATTTCCCGGATGGGGGTCTGCGTGAAAAAATCCGTGTTCTAACAACTGCCGCAAACCGCTGCGGACTCCCACTTCAATTAAAGTATCGGTATCCAAACCTGCGGCTTTAACACGTTCGATATCGGTCAACTTGATGCCGTCAATCCACTCTAGAGTGAGAACGCATTTTGAAGTATGTCGCCAGTAGATGCTGGGAACTTTTACTGTTGGGTCATCGGCAAAATTTGTGGCAAATTTCTCGGCGTTGCGGCCTTCATTGATGTAGTCGATTTCCTCGAACAATTTGATGCCGAATTCATCGACAATTAAGCTGAGGTCGTGGCCGAGATTCAGTGGCAACAATGGGCCTAACAATCCTGCGGCCCACCGCATTAGGTAGAGGTCAAGACTCAAGATTGGGAGCAAATTTGGTCGCTGAACTTTGACTGCAACTTCTTCTCCGGTGATCAGGCGAGCTCGATAGACTTGGCCGAGACTGGCTGCTGCGACTGGTTCTGGGGAGATTTGGCTGTAAGTGTCGCTTATTTCGCGATCGAGTTCTGCTTCAATAATCTCAAAAGCCAGAGCAGAGTCAAAGGGCGGCAACTGATCCTGAAGTTTGATCAGTTCTATGAGAAAGTCTTTGCGGATCAAGTCTGGTCTGGTGGAAAGCGCTTGACCGACTTTAATGAAAGTGGGCCCTAAGCGGGTAAGTATTTGTCGCAGGTGGGTGGCTCGTTCGGGCTGGTGTGCTGCAACTTCGTGTTGCCAACTGTCCCACAGCATCCCGATGACGAAGCCTGCAAAAGACCAAATAACGGTGATCGATCGCCAAATTGCTTTCCAAGGACGGTTGCGGTAATACTGAGCGATCGCTTGTGGATCGTAGCGTCTAGCTTGAGTAGATTGATACTGACGCACTCGTTTATTTTCCTCTTAGTTTCTGAAATTTACAATTAATAGGGAATTGGGAATTGGGGAATTGGGAATTGGGCATTGGGCATTGGGGAATTGGGAATTGGGAATTGGGAATTGGGAATTGGGAATTGGGAATTGGGCATTGGGCATTGGGCCTAAAAGCATCGGTAATTGGTAACTGGTAACTGGGAGCTAGTAGCCGTCTCTCTACCCCTTCTCCCCCTCTCCCTCTCCTCTCTCCCCCTATCTCTCCCTCTCTCCCCCTATCTCTCCCCCTCTTCCCATCTCCTCTCTCCCCCTCTTCCCCTCTCCTCTCTCCCCCTCTCCCTTAGCAGATGACTGGCCTAAATTTGTTTCTTTTCATTCACTATAGTACATAAAAGTACAAATGCTTAGTCAAAAAACCTCGCTGATTGAGCTAAGCAATCTTTCAGTGCATAAATCGCGCGCTCTTGTTGATCCCTCGACAGTTCCGGGAACATGGGCAAAGACAAGACTTCGCGACAAACTTGCTCCGCCACAGGCAACTGACCGGGCTGATAACCTAGAGATTTGTAAACAGGTTGCAGGTGCAAAGGTAACGGATAGTAAACCATCGAACCGATACCGTTTTCCTGTAACTGAGTCCGCATCCAGTCGCGAAAATTGCCAGAGGGGTTTTGCGAGTTTTCTGGAGTTGTGAGCCGGATTGTGTATTGATTCCAGACTCCTTTTGCCAATGGCAATTCTTTTGGTACGGCAACTCCGGGGACGTGGCAGAGAAATTCGCTGTAGAGTTGGGCTTTTTCGCGCCGCTGGCCATTCCAAGTGTCGAGATATCGTAATTTAATGCTGAGAATCACTGCTTGCAGAGCATCTAAACGGCTGTTGTAGCCGATTTCTTCGTAAAAGTATCTAGAAGACTGGCCGTGTTCTTTGAGCATTCGCATGGCAGCAGCCAGGGCCCGATCGTTTGTCGTCACCGCCCCGCCGTCACCACAAGCTCCTAAATTTTTGGTCGGATAAAAACTGAAACAGCCGACATGGCCGATGCTACCGACTTTTTGTGACTGCCATTGGGCACCGACAGACTGGGCGCAATCTTCAATTACGGCTAAATTGTGGCGGTTGGCAATGTCCATTAACTGAGTCATCTCCATTGGTTGACCGAAGATGTGGACGGGCATAATTGCCTTGGTTTTTTCGGTAATTGCTGCTTCGAGTCGATCGACATCCATGTTAAATGTCCCAGCGTCAATATCGACAAACACCGGAGTTGCACCGACAGCGCTAATTACCTCAGCCGAAGCAAAAAAAGTAAAAGGAGTAGTAATCACTTCATCGCCTGGGCCAATTTTGAGCGCCCGCAAAGCCAAAATCAGGGCATCGGTGCCGGAGTTGCAGCCAACGCAATCGGAAACGCCGATGTAGTTGGCGAACTCTTGTTCAAAAGTTTTCACAGCGGGGCCGCCGATGTAGGCGCCAGAGGCAAGCACTTTTTGCACCGCAGCAGCTATCTCGTCGCCAATCTGGGCATATTGACGGCTTAAGTCGAGGGGGGGAACATTATTCACTCTTTACACCACAAATTTTAACCATTATCAAAGCAAATTCTTGCAGCAAAACTGTTTCTGGGAAACGTTTATTGCAATATCTTATATTTGGACGTGCAAACAATCACTTTATCGAAACGGGGCGCTTGTGTTAATTCTGCTAGATTTTACTGATTTGGGTTGGGCTTTGGGGATGGTGGCGATCGCGATCGGGCTTTCGGCGTGGCAGGGATTGGGGTTGGAAGGGGCGATCGCGATCGCAGCGGGGCGCACCCTAATCCAGCTTATCGGAGTCGGCTACGTGCTCGCTGTCGTGTTTGCCCCGGAGGGAAAAAATCCGTGGCTGGTGTTAGCAGTGTTAGCAATCATGCTGACAACGGCTAGCGTGGTGGCCAGCAACCGGATTAGCAAAAAAATTAAGCACTTACTGCCCTTAGTTTCCGGCTCAATTTTGATCAGTACGGCGTTTACTTTGGGCTATACACACTTGCTAATTTTGCAACCTGACCCCTGGTACGAACCGCAGTACCTGATTCCCTTAGCGGGGATGATTTTGGGCTATGCGATGAATGCAGGTGCGATCGCGGGCGAAAGACTTGTGAGTACAGTTAACAGCAGCCAGTTAGAAATAGAAACCCATTTAAGTTTAGGTTCAACACCGCAGCAAGCAGTAAAACAGTATCGCAAAGATGCAATTAAAGCTGGATTAATCCCGCTTTTAAACACAATGACCGTCGTCGGAATCGTCACATTACCGGGAATGATGACAGGTCAAATGTTGAGCGGTGTCAGTCCTTTAGATGCAGCATCTTACCAGATTTTAATTATGTTTGTATTAGCGCTGGCAACTTTAATCGCAACTCTGTTGTTGACTGAGGGATTGTCCCGGAGGTTTTTTAATCAAGATGCACAATTGATCAAATGGTAATTAGAATTGGTAATATTAACTGGTTCCCAGGCTCTGCCTGGTAATCCATATAAGCGAGGCTCTGCCTCGTTGAAAAAAATGGAGGCAGAGCCTCCGGATCTGCGTTACCAGGCTGGAGCCTGGTAACAAGTAAACAGAATTGTCCGAAGAGAGGAACGAAGCAATCGCAAAGACTGAGATTGCTTTCCCGAAGCGCAATGACATACAATATAGATAGGGTAAATAAATAGTACAATCAATTAACCTTTAAATTGTCGCCATGATTCAAACTGCAACTAAACCAGTAACCTTTGAAGAATTTCTGGACTGGAAACCGGAAAATGGACGTTATGAACTGCACAACGGAGAGATTGTTGAAATGTCACAGCCATTAGGAGACCATGAAGAAGTTATCGGTTTTTTAGCATCAGAGTTAACCGTTGAGTTTAGAAGACTAAATCTTCCGTACTTCATCCCCAAACAAGTATTAGTTAAGCCAGCCGAAAACAAATCAGCTTATTCGCCCGACGTTCTAATCTTAAATCGCCCAAGTTTAGGAACAGAACTTTTGTGGAAAAAGTTCTCAACAGTGACTCAAGGGGCATCAATTCCGCTCGTTGTCGAAGTAGTTAGCACCAATTGGCAAAATGATTACCTACTGAAAGTTGGCGATTATGAACTAATGGGTATTCCAGAATATTGGATTGTTGATTATCTCGGTTTGGGCAGCCGTCGATTTATTGGCAATCCCAAACAACCGACAATATCAGTTTATCAGTTGGTTGATGGCGAGTATGAAATCACACAATTTCGGGGAGATGATAGGATTGAGTCGCCAACTTTCCCAGAGTTGAAGTTGACGGCACAACAAATTTTTCAAGCGGGATTGACTGACGGATGAAATTGCTGGAAATACCGATATCGGGTAGGGACACGGCATTGCCGTGTCCTGTATTTCATCGCCGTGTCCTGTATTTCATCCGCCGATTGATATAACCTTTGAGGCTAGACCAATTTCTAGGCTTTGCGCTTGATCAGGACGCTAATAAATTGTCCCGGCTTTGGGCCTCGCTGCAACTTACTCCAATCGCCGACGGCGGCAAATCCCAGCCTGTACAAGGTGTGGATGGTTTCTAATACGGTTTTGCGGGAACCGACAACAGTTATCTGCACGATTTCCTGTTCCGATACTGCTGAACCGTTATTTGGCTGCACGGAAGAGTTATCCTCAGGCACGAATTCCTGTGACATAATTATGGTCTCCTGGTTTTTGGTTGTTTTCTGGGAGGAAAACCCAAAAACCCAGCCGCCCCGCACAGTAACGACAAGCAGGGCGGCTACAGAGAATGCTAAGATTCTCGATCAGCCTCCAGACTGGCGTGAACAGTTTGGCGGTTAGCTGTCCGTTGCTGTTGGTAGCAGCTTCGGGCAGTGCAACTAGATTTTCGGGCAACCGTGGCTGCTTCATCTTCAAACTTTCGCAGCCTTAATTTCACAGCGTAGCCGCTTCTGGGGGCCGCCGTCAATATATTTAAGATTTTAGATTCTCGTCCCACAACTCGGACTCTCTCTCTGAAATTTATCCCACAAATTAATACTCATCCACAAAATCTGGGTGAACCCACGGAAATTCGCGACGCTGGTTCTGCACCCTACTCTTTTACTCAGCAGATCCAATGATGGGAATTAATCGTTCTTCGATTTCATCAATATAGGCTGTTAACCCTGTCTGAACACCTTTTTTTCGCAGAATTTCCAGATCCGTGTCTTCCCAGCACTGT
>Ga0335395_10000246_pt1 | contig 34213 bp, 44 predicted proteins | sample MAT02_FD_205744 | JGI IMG/M metagenome (GOLD analysis project Ga0335395, IMG submission 205744) | Freshwater microbial communities from Lake Fryxell liftoff mats and glacier meltwater in Antarctica - MAT-02 (spades assembly) (version 2) ... | reverse complement strand
CCGACTCTGGGGTAAGTAGTCCCTTTAGTTCGGGGGGGACTACTGTTTTGTCATTCCTACCAAAATAAAGTGTTGCACCGCCCAGCGTTTTGGTGAGCAGATGAGCCTGTTCTTTGCCTAACAGATCGACCAGCTCTAAGAATTTCTTGTTTGTGGGTTTCATCGTTTCTTTTCAGCTTAACCTACGGCGATCGCAGTCATATTAAATCCCGTTGGATTATGGGAGGTAATAGTTCTTATTAAAGTCTGGGGCGGGTCGATCGATAAACTTGATCCTTGATTGCCAATCCCGGCGGGGGCAGAAAAACCGACCGCCCGTATTTACATCGATCGCTAATTCTCGACCGTTGTTAAGTCCGATCAATCCTTGGTGCCAGATAGGATCGCCGTTTCTGGGAATTTGTAGGAACTCTACACGATCGCTGATCTGTGGGAAGTTTCGATCGATCGGTTCTTGATTTTCTGTGTTATTCATTTTCGTTATTTTGATTTATGTTTAATCGATCGAAGCCGACCGAGAAAGGAGTTAAGCAACTAAGTTCTCGGTATTAGCTAGATAATTCTGCCCGTTTACCCTCACCCGGATAAACTCGCCTTGCTGCCCTAGTAATTCCCCTGTGAGTGTTACCCCACCCTGAATAAATGTGACCATTTCCGGGATGTATTTAGGTGGTTCTGGTGGTGCGATTTTAGGCTCCTCTGTGGGGTTTGGGATATTCTCTAAACCCATGCCAACTGGTGGTGGATTAGGTACTATATTTTCAGTCAGTTGGCATGACTCTAATGCTTGTGCATATTGGCTTTCAAGCCCTTTTGAAATACAACTCAAAACGGTTTTATATAAAGGGCTGAAATCAACTATTTGATAGGTTCGAGACTGCCCAAATTTCCTTCCAGATACCCCGGCTTGCAAACCCACAAGTCCCAACAAATTCTTAACCCATTGCATCGACTCAAGGGAACCTTTGACAACCCCCAAGACCGATCGAAGACCCCGGCGCTTATCAATCCCGGCTTTATCGATCGCCTGAATCTCTGGAGAATCAGCAGAAAAATTATCTGGAAGATTCAGAATCCCCAGAGCATTAATCATCTTGGCTTTGGCATAAGGATTAGATAAGCAATCCCCAATAAACCGATCCTGCTCTATCCATCCCTGCCAACGCTTATCCGAGAGGAGCTTAGATTTTTCAAGGTTTCTCGAATGCCAGAGGAGCTTGAGATTAGGGATTGATCGCCACATATTTCTAATCTCGATAATTCCCTCAACATTCCAGAACTCAGTATTCTCAATCCCCGGCAGCGTATCCTTGATCTCAAATTTCTGCAATGCATATCGATCGTCCAGACTGGCTGTAAAACTTGCCTTGATTGCAATGGCTTGGGATACGGTCAAATCTTGAGCTTTGAAGATAGCGATCGCCTCCCCCTCCTTGACCTGTTGAGATGCTTTAGATAGCTCTAAGCCCGTTGCCTTACAATCTGCTATATCAACAATCTCAGGGCTGTAACCGTGCGACCTAGCAAGTTCTACTAAACAATCTAGAGTATTAGTCCGCTCAAAATCTCGGTTCTGTAGAAGCTCGCAGAGTACCGGATAATGCAAACTCTCTTTTTGCTTCTCCAACCAAAACTTAACGTGATCTAATTGTTCAGAACCATCGAGGAGGAGAGCATTTTCTAGTTCTTGCTGAAACTCCTCTAAGATGGGCGATCGCATCCTATTCAATCTCGAATAAGGAACGCACTGGACTGTAATCCGATCGACCTTCCGCACCCGCCGTAACATTTGAATCTGCGTGGCAGTATCCACAACCCCAAGAAAAAATGCAAAGGTGTGGGCAAAACCTTCAAGGGGAATATCTAACCCAGATTCACAGGACGGGGTATAAATCAGGATATCCAGATTTCGATCGGGAGACTCAATATATTTTTTAACTTCTTTCTGGGTAATAGTTTTTGAATCAATCCGGTAAACTCGATAGCCCTTTTCCGTAAACATCAAATCTAATTTTTCCCCTAATCTCTGGGAATCGGTAGCGATCGCAATAGATTGATTTTGGCTTTTATATCCGGGTAGCACTTCGATAATTTTGCTCACCAAACCAGACTGCCCAAAACTAGGGAGAATTTCTAATGGGGTATTTTGCAGATTGTAAGTATTCAGCAACTTAGCCACGCCCTTACTTTCGCTGCGTAAAGTTTGCAGATAGTCCACAACCCAGTCCGCCATATTCCCATCTAAAGAAACCACGATCGCCGATCGCTTAATGGCTTGGATAAACTTCTCTAAAATCTTGGTTCTATTTTTTGCACAAGTCGAGGAGGAGAGCAGATGCTTAACGATGCTGGTCAACTCATCAAGGATCAGAATCTTCCCATCAAAATAGTCATCAGGGAAATGCTCTAAACTATCCAGACAAGCCACGATCCGGCTATCAGCATCTTTGATTAAGTCAAAGGCAGAATGGTGATGCAAATGATAAGCCCCGATCCTTTTGGCTGTTTGGAGTAGCAAAGAATTTCGATAACCCAACATAGCTACACCCCGCCCCTTGCCACTGGATTCCAGAGACTCAATCAAAGGGTTTAATAACTGAGTTTTGCCAGTGCCAAGCCCGGATTTAATGGAGATCAGCCAATCTTCAGCAGCAACACCAGATTGAATATCAGGTAGGTCTATAAATTGTTTATCAAATTCATGGGTAGCAACAAACCCCGTAGCCCGGCGGAGCCATTTGCTTTTTCTGGAATTATTAACCCGGACACCCAGACCACCTAATTCTCTGGAGTCGGCGATCGCCCCTACTTGCGTATCTTGTTTTTGGTAGCGATCGTAATCCCTAGGACTAAATTCTCGCTTGGGGAAATTCCAACCGTTCTGCCGGGCTAAATAAAATAAGCTACCAAGCCCGATCGACCGCCCCGTGGATCCACGCCCAAAGCTCTGGACTTTCTTGGCAATATCCCATTCCCCATGAGACGGCGACCATCGTTCAGCAATAGCGATCGCCCCGTCCCCAAATTCAGAATAGAGAGCAAAAAGACAGGTAATACAATCATCATAAGTATTCTGCCCCTTGATTCTGGGGGGGATAAACCTTAATGCTGATTCTGCTAAATCCCTTAAATCGTTTGGATCTGTGGGATTGTCAGTTCTCCTTGATAGAGCGGCTTGATATTTGCGATCGGCTTCTAACTCAATTTCTTTATCCCAAGCGATCGCATCTTCTATGAAAGATTCTGGTAGAGTAACCGACTGTAATAATTTGGGCGATCGACCCGGAGCGCCAAAGAAAAATCTAGAAGCATCTTTGCAAGCCTTGTCTGCTACTCCTAATAAATCAATCAGGTAGCGATTCAACACCTTAATTAATTGATAGCCCTCAGCAGCCCTTGGCAACACAAAAACCAGTCTAAACTTCTCTAGTTCTGGCTTCGAGCTTGCCGACTCAATTAAGAGAGAGCAGTGATTTTTAATCAGGGGATTCTCTAGGCCCCCGGCGATCGTCATACCGCCATCAATATCAGCGCCTAGAACCTCAGCATAATTTGCGTGTTGCTGCCAACGTTTTGCCCCGGCATCTAGCACCCCCGGCATCCAAGGATGACCTTTACCAATGTGGTCTGCTAGTTCTAGAATGCTTACCTGCGTTGGTGTAAACGCCCCGGCATAGGAAAGTTTTTGAGGCTCGCACTTGCCCACGATTTGATGATTTAGCCCGACTAGAAAAGCTTTTTGGCTAAATGTATTGCTATTTTGGTTTCGATCGAAGTATAATGTATTCATATTATTTGGGGTGAGAGCCAAGTGATCCATGTATATTATTTGAGGTAAGAGCCAAGTGATGTATCTATATTATGTGGTGTGGTAGCCAATTAATATATCCCTGTTCTTTGTTTCCAAATTATTTGTTCCTCCAAATAATTCGTTTAGTTTCAGAGTGAAGGCTTCTAGAGAAATCTAGGGGCTTTTGCTTTTGGCTTTTCCAAGCATACCCTAAAACCGTAATTCCAAATCTGTAGAAACTTTGACAATTCAAGGTATTATAAATCTGTTATTTTGATTTGTGCGGGGGATTGGCAGCGATCGACCCCGCCTTCTTTTTGCCTTTTTATCGATCGCCGTTTCACTGATCATGATTCTCCTTAGCCAATCTTTTGGGCTTTAGGCTCCTCACAAATTCCCTAACTACATCAGATTGAGTCCTACCAACTTTTTCGCAGAACTGGGATAGGATCGCCTTTTCTGTTTCTTCAATACGCACGGTCAGATTTTTTTTACTCATGCTGATAGTGTACCTCAATAAATGGTAAAATAGCAACATGAAAACCCCAATTAGTTATTACGGCGGTAAACAAAGAATCGCCTCACAGATCGTCCCCTACATTTGGGGAATCCCTCACACCGTCTATGCAGAGCCTTTTTTTGGTGGTGGTTCGATCCTCTATGCCAAAGGAAAGCGACACACCGGGAACGGCGATCATTACAGCGAGGCGATTAATGATAAGAATCAAACCCTAATTACTTTCTGGAAGGTAGCCAGAGAGCAGCCAGAGGAGCTTGATTGGTATCTGCAACTAACTCCTTTTTCTCAGGCTGAATATAAAAGGGCTAAAAACATCTACAAAAACCCGCTAGATTTTTCTGAGTTAGAAATTGCTTGGGCGGTCTATATTCAATGCAATATGAGTTTTGCCAACAAGATCGGACACGGGTGGGGCGTTAGCACGTTATCAAAAAATCTTGCCCAGACATGGAAGACAAGGAAAGATAGGCTCCCTGAATGTTTCAAAAGATTAGAGGATGTGAATATAGGCTGCGAAGATGCGATCGACTTCATCAAAAGATGGGACTCACCTCAAACTATCTTCTACTGCGATCCGCCCTACCCCGGCACTACTCAAGGGCATTATTCTGGATATTCCCTAGAAGATTATCAAGCCCTCTGCAACTCCCTAGATAATTGTCAAGGCTCCTACATTCTCAGTAACTACGCTCAAGCCATAGCCCCGGATTCAGTGCAAAAAGTAATTGAAATTCAGGCAGTCATGAGCGCCAGTAAAGACAAGACGGCAGAAAAAGAGCGGATCGAAATCCTCTATATTTGCGATCGATCCTCTGGGATGCGGGGAGACATAGCCAAGATTGCCAGAACCCCAAATAGGATTCAACAGATGAGTTTGCTGGACTTATAGAAATTCATATCCCAAATCCCTGCATAGCCTTAATCTTAGAATCCTCACCCCGTCGATCGTACCCAATCGTGGTCTGAATACTCGAATGCCCTAAAAGTTTGGCAACGGTAGAAACATCCACATTTTGATCAAGCAATCCACTGGCTACCGATCGCCTGAGATCGTGAGGTTTCAAATCCCCCAACCCCGCACCCCTAGCAGCCCTCTTAACCACATCATATAAAGTCTGCTCACCCAATCTTTTTTCTGGGTGGATAGCCCCGGATTTATTCAAAGGGCAGACCAGAAACCCATCCCCCGCCCCTCGCAGATCCAACCATTCAATTACGAATTTATTCGCCCGTGGTGGTAAATACGATTCCCGTGATTTGTTGCCCTTAGCTTGGAAGATAAATATTTCCCCATTCCCCCGATCGAAATTACCAAGCAATAAATTACTAACTTCGCTCCTACGCAATCCCCCCAAGAACAAAGCCACGATCGCCCGATCCCTAATTCCCATCGAGGAGGCAGGGAAACTATCTAGCAATCTCGACAATTCAGGTTGAGGTAAAGCCCGCCCCTCAGATTGGGGAGACGTAGTTCTAAAATCTTGGGTAATCTTTTTAACCCTCAATCCTGCTTGATCTCGACTCATTAATCCATAATCCTGATAGCAAGAATTTAAAACCCCATACACCGCCGCTAGGATTTTATTCCCATAAGCCGGGGCATAGTTAGCTTCGAGGTACGATCGCAAGCTCTGTAAATGCAGAGAGGTCAAATCCCACCAAGGGAAATCAAGATGTCCAGTGCAACCAAAGAAATCAGCAACCTTAATCAAAGCCGCTTCCATTGTCCTAATCGAACCCTTAGACAATCCAGATAAATAAAAAGCACTAGGGCTGGGCGGACTCGATTCTATTTTTGCCAGTCCCTCTCCAGAAGTTTTGATTTCCGTAGGGTATAGAGAATAATTATCAGGCGGGGCGATCGAAGCAATCAAAGTCATAAAATCCCCTATAAAAGATAGTCAGCTTTTGAGTAGTGGCGTTCTCGTAATGTATAAATGAAAGTAGGTTTCTATAAGAAACTCTACCTAAGACATATTTCTAATCTTGACTACCACCAGCCAAGAAAATATTAAATCCCAAAGTCTGCGTTGGTTTTTGATCGCCCGTCCCCAAATCTACACGGGTTAAATTTTTGGGGTTAACCCAGTTCCCAGAGGTAAATTGTTTATCCGGCTGGTCGATCGATTCAATCTGATATTTAGTCCCGGTCAAGGTTTCTTGAGTGCCAACGATTTTCACCAGAATCCGGTGGGACAAAATTTGATAATTTACCTGATCGCCGATCTGGAAAATCTTAGCTTCCATACTTGCCTCCTATTTTTCGACATTGAAATTTTGAATCAATGCTTCTAATTTGGTTCGATCAAAATCTCCTTGAGCATCCGGGTAAATCCCGTCCGCCTTTAACCCCGCGTAAATAACCGATCGTAAATAGTCAGCCCATGAGAGCTTTCTCTTTTTAAGCCCTCGATTTACTTCATTGAGAACATCCTGAACCTCTTTTGGAAGTCGGACGGCGATCGGGGTGGTTCCTTGGATAGTTCCCAGTCCCTTGTCTTGGAATTGATAACGCTCGATGTGATCGGTTTTGGGGTTTAGATTTGACATGATTATTTAGCTCCTCTCTCTATTATACTCTATGGCTAGTAAACTTGGCATATTGGCTAGTAAACTAGGCAATCGATGTGTTATAGTAGAAACATACAAAGAGCGGCGGGTCGATCGTCCCTCACCAAAATAACCAAGAAAAATTATGACATCTATAACTGGCTCCGGCGACTTTGTAGATTCTGGGAATGGCAACTTTGAGCGCCCAGAGATTGCATTAGAGAGAGACAAAAGCCAAGGCAAGATTAGGCAAAATGCCCACGATCGACGGCTTGACACCCCTAGGTCGGCTGAATTTTCAGATGATGGCAGGAAGCTATCTGCGATCGTGCTTGACCTAATCACAAATGAGAAAGTCCGTGCTGTTTTTTGGAAAGAAGATATCTGCAACGACATGGATATCCATGAAGCTGTAAATGATGCTTGTATTGCCTTGGGGATAAGGGATGACGATTTTTGCCCCTCTCTCCATGACTTAGGACACGTTGTGGAAATTTACCTCAGTTAAAATCCGGCGGTTCGATCGCCCCTCCCCAAATAATCAAAATAACTAACAATTTTCTATGAAACCCACTCAAAACTTAGACCAAAAATTAGACACATCTTTAGTGGAGAGTTGCTGGGATTGCCAACACCAAGACTATAAAGAAGGATGCACCCACCCAGATCAGTCTTTGGTTCTCTCCATTCAGGAAATTGATCTGAAGGGGTTGCAAGCTCGTGACTGTAAGGGACTTCTCCCGATCGTTGAAGAATAATTAAACCCCGGCGGTTCGATCGCCCCTCAACAATTAATCAAAATAACCAAATAAAGATATATGGAAACCCAACTAGAACTACTCAGCAGAATTGCCAACGCATTAGACCGAGCTTATCCCCCCACAGCCAATCTAGGATTTACAGCCCCGCCGGGGAGAAGAAAAATATTTATCAACCAGACGGAGCCAGATGAAAATTATCTCTGGTATTTCTGGGATGGACACTCACAGCAAAAAGTCCCCATCATTGAACAAGCCCTTACCGGAAAGATCGTAGGAATCTCTATGGACGGCTCCCAAGAATTTAAAGGCAGCCAAGTCGAAAAACTACACCTGTCGATCGACGCCGATCAAAAATACAAAATTGTCACGGGCTTAAATACCTTCACAGCTCGGTCGATCGTCCTCAATACTTATTGTGCTTATGTAATGGATTCCCTAGACAACCCCCTCACGATCGCCCTCCGCCGGGGTGAGGGTGCGACATTCTCCACATTCTACCAAAGCGGCGATCGGCTAAATGTGACATGGGATGGAGATGCTGTACTGGGTGATCTCATTCAAGAAATCCAAACAAAGCTGTCATTTTAATAAGTCAGGTACTAAATCAAGGGAGACAAATAATCATGACTGAAACTCAATGGCAATGGCTAAGGGACGCACTTGCTGAAGTCCAAAAGAGGAGAGACGAGCGAGGAGATGACGGTAGTGCTGAGAGCAAAGGAAAGCCCACACGATCGATTAAAACCGCCCCTAATATTCCTTTCTAGATAAAACCCAAACAGGAAATAACCATCATGTACGAAGACCCAGTACAAAAGCTAAACAAAGGACTTGCTGAACTAAAAAAGATGAGTTTATCCCTAGGCACAAACAACACCATGACAAAACAAGATATTTTCACTGTTTGCAAATTCGTCAAAGCAATCTACCCAGAGTTTCCTGCTCAAGTCTTGGAAATTGGCGCAGCCCTCACCACCGAAGGCGAAGAATTGAAAGAGAAAATACAGGAGCTAGAAAACCAGTCCGAGATTTTGATCGTCCGACTGGAATTGATCAACGCTGCCCTAGAATCTCTCAAGTCCTTGAACTCCATCTTCAATCTCGACTATCTCAACTAACCCCAATCCAAAACTAAATCAAAGCTCAACTAATATGAACAATCAATTTTACCTCTGCTACGAACAAAATAAAGAGACCGGATCATACTACGGAATGAATTTGAATGCGATCGAATCATTCTGGCTTAAGAAAAAAACCGAAACCACAGACACCCGGATCACAGTCCACTTCCGGGATCATTCAGTTGAACTCACTGGTGGTAATGCTGACTGGTTATTAAAAGCCATGAATCTGCAAGCCTAAAAATTAGGGGTGACTCGATCGCCCCAAAACTCAACTAAATCAAAACTCATGAGCAAATTATATTATCGAGTCGAATGGGAGCAACTTTCAAATGGGTTTCTTGGACACGGAGACTTTTCTGAAGACAAAGCAAATATTGAGGCGTGGGTTAAATCTCAAAACGAAAAGCACAAAAAGAAGCCACTCTCCGAACGGGTGCATCACTGGGTAGCAACAATTTCTCAGGATAGCTAGTGCGCCATTATTAGCCGGGGTGGTTCGATCGCCCCAAACATCCCAATCATCAAGAATCAAAATAACAAAAATGCAACAAAAAACCAGAACCACAGAACCTTCAGATTCATGGTCAACAAACCTTAGATTCTATGATCTCCTAAATCACAGATTCAACTTCGACCCGTTTGATCCATGTCCTATGGACAACGATCCAGAAAAGTTCAATGGCTTAACAGCCGAATGGGAGGGCGATCGAATATTCGTAAATCCCCCATATTCCCAGAAAGTCAAAGAATCTTTTATCCATCGAGGGTTTCTCGAATCACAGCAAGGCAAGCTGATCGTCATGCTGATTCCTGCCTCCACCAGCACCAGAATATTTCATGAAGTAATTCTGCCCCATGCCGAAATTGAATTTATAAAAGGTCGAATTCCCTTTGAGGGGATCGATCGATCAGGCAACTGGGTTAACGCTTTCCAAGGGATGCACCGACCCCGACTAGCGACACCCCAAAGCCCACGGATAAAGAGGGGCGGACAATTCGATTCCTTACTAGTAATTTTTGGAGGCAAATAATGATAACCCTGCAACAGAAACGATGGCTTAAAGAAGGACTAGGAAAACTCAAGACGGCGATCGAAGCCAACCCCAGAAACTATGGGATGTACAAGCCCGCCGCTCTCGAAATTGCCAAACAGATGATTTCGGATGACAAGGTAATCTTAGCCCCAAAAGTAACTGCTGTTAACACACCTGACCAGCAAGCGGCGATCGTGGCTAATTGGCTAATGATGCAAACGTTCGGGAGGTACTTTTGAAAATTGCAACTCTATTCAGTGGCGGGGGCGGGTTTGATGCCGGGGCAGTAGCAGCCGGACTCACCCCGGTCTTTGCGATCGACAATTGCCCAAAAGCTTCGGCAGCTTATCGAGTTAATTTCGGGAACCATATTGTAGTTGGGGATATCTGCGTTCAGGATTTTGCTGAAGTAACCGCCGACCATTTACACGCCAGCCCCGTGTGCAAAAATTTCTCAACTGCAAAAACCGGAGCGGCTGAATCTGAGTTTGACTTGGGTTGTGCTGCTGCTGTATGTCGGGCGATCGAACAGATCAAGCCCAAAACTTTCTCATTGGAGAATGTCAGGGGATATAAAAACTCAGATTCTTTCTTGATGATTGTGACAACCTTGAAAAGTCTAGGATACAACCCTGCTTTTAGGGTTCTCAATTCAGCAGATTATGGAGTCCCCCAAACTAGGAAAAGATTAATCCTGCTAGGCAAGCTGGGCGATCGACCCCGGTTCCCAGAAACTACTCACCAGAAACCAACCCCACAACAGGGGCTATTCCCAAAGCCTGAATGGATAAGTTGGCACGAGGCGATCGCCGATCTGATTCCTAATCTTAAGGAAACCGATCTGGCTGCCTGGCAAAAATTGAGAGTTGATCAGGATTGCTTGGTTGCTGGGCAGAACAGAACTGGTGAGGGCGATGCTTATTTAGTCGATCGATCAAAACCTAGTTTTACAATCGTGGGCAGTGTCCATAAAGGGTTCCCTAAAATTTGCCTTATCGAAAAAGACGGTGCTAGGAGCGATCGACCCCTAAGAGAAATCCTAAACGATCGTCCAGTGCCAACTATTAAAGCCCTAGGGCAAGATGGGCATTGGGAACAGTGGGTAATTAACTACGGGGTTAAAATTCTCCAAACAAATATAAGCTGCCTAGCCCGTTGGCAATCATTTCCTAGCTGGTATCAATTCCCGATCGCCCGTGATACGGCTTGCTCAATAATTGGCAATTCAGTCCCGCCGCTACTAGCTCAAAGAATCTTAGAGGCAAATTATGACTAACTCTTTAATCTCAGTGACATCCCAACCAGACCTAAACGCTTTAATTTCTGCCACTAAGTTCGGGTTTTTATCCAAAAAGAGGCCCATGTCGATCGAACTACCTACCACCGAAGTCAACTCCATAACCGAAAAACTTGAAGAGAAAGGGATTACCCATCAGATATGGGCGATCGGGCCCAACGGAAGACTTACCTTTGAGGAGACGATCGATCTACGTCCCAAAAGGCATAAGGGTCGGCATTCAGAGACTAACCCGATCAAGTATCGAGCTTTTGGAGAAGAGAAATGCATTAAGCACTGGCTGCAAGATCCCCGGTGTGTACTTTCAGAATCAACGATCCGGCTGCGGGTAACGGCGGGTTGGGATTTTACGGATGCCATCACCAACCGCACTAGAAAATACAAGACTCCACTCATATCCCATCCCTCAGTTCCTAGGTATGCAGCCTTTGGGGTGAGCCGTACATTATCGGAGTGGGCCCGAAGTCCTCTTTCCATAGTAGCCCGATCGACCTTAAGAAATCGGGTCGGGGCTGGGTGGAGTATGGAAAAAGCATTGAGAACTCCATACAGAGTCCCCAAGATAAAAGCGATCGAATCAATCCGGGGTTGATATCTGGATTGTCCCAGAAACTTGGATATCTACCTTTTCTGTTGGCTGATCAGTTATTTCCCATTGGCAAATCTTCAAACCTTCGATCGAATATTCGATCATTCCCTTAGCCCTAAATTTGTCCAAGGCATATTCCCAAGTCTCTGGGGATATGCCTATTTTTTCGCAGATAACAGGATGCTTGAGGCTGATTATCCCTTGTGGTTCGCATTGACTAGCCAAGCACAAAGTCTTTAACCAGATGAGCTGCTCGGAATCACTCATTGCGCCAGTGATCGGGTTGTCAATAAATTCTCTATATAATTGTGACCAGTCCATAGGGATTTTTAGGGAGCCAAAAACACTTAATATCTTTGTTTCAATCTTCTCTTTTTCGCAGGGGATTTACAAGTCGCACCCCTCGATTTTCTGATCTTGATCAAGCGGAAAACCCCCCATATTCTAGCTAGGCTTCTTTCATGCCTACCTTTGCTACTTTAGGGACGATCGAATTCCAGTTACTCACATCCCCAACCTCGATGACATTGGGTGCGGAATACAACTACGCAGAACACGCTACGATTTTGGGGAAGCCCACACTGCAAAAAGTTGGTGAGAAATTACGATCGCTCACCCTAGATTTTAACTTTCATGTTTCTTGGTGCGACCCCCAAGAACAATATGAATCACTCACCACCGCAGCAGATTCAGACGAGCCGCTGCCCTTAGTTATTGGGGAAAAGTTTCTAGATAATTGGGTGATTCTATCGATCGATCAAACCGTGACTAAATTTCTTCCAGATGCTAGTTTAATGGCGATCAAGGTATCGGTCAATCTCAAAGAATATGCCGGGACTGAAACCACAGAGAGCGCCCCGACCTCTGGCTTTATCCAAAATTCAGGAGCGACCGTGGAATGAGATTTATTGAGCATCTAACTATAGAGGGCGATCGATGGGATAGTTTAGCCTTTACTTACTACGGGAACCCCTATGGATACGTCCCCATTGTGGAAGCAAATCCGGTTTTCTTGGGGCAGCTAAATATCCCCAGTGGACAAATTCTGAGAATCCCCATCATCCCCATCATCCCCCAGAAACCAACAAATCTACCACCGTGGCGCCGATGATTAGAATCCCCCAGATATCCGTTTCGTATGAAGGCAATGACATCACAGCCGATATTAGTCCCCATCTAATTAGTTTCACATATACCGATGTCCTCACAGATCGATCGCCAGATATCTCCTTAGAGCTAGAAGATAGCCAAGGGAATTGGCTACAGGATTGGTATCCCAAAAAGGGAGCCGTGCTGAAAGCTAGTATTTTTTATGTAGGGGAACCGCCGCTAGATTGTGGACTATTTGAATTAGACCAGTTTGAATTTTCATTCCCCCCCTCGACTATTAGCCTTGGTGCGTTGGCAACATTCATCACCTTATCCCTGAGAGAGAAACGATCGGAAGCGTACGAGGAACAATCTCTAAAGGCGATCGCCGAAACCGTTGCATCCAGAAACGGGCTAACCCTCACAGGGGAAATCGAAGATATTACGATCAAACGAACCACGCAGGACAACCAAACAGATCTAGAATTTCTGGTCAGAATTTCCAAGGAATATAATTATTTAGTCAAGATTGAAAACGGGCAGTTAATTTTCAATACTCAAGAGGCGATCGAAAAACTACCCCCGGCTTTTATTCTCAGTTCCCAAGAAATTAAAACGCTTCGGCTCACAGATAAACGGGAGGGGATTTATAAATCTTGCGAAATTTCTTACCAGCTAGGGACTGAGAAAGAGGAGATAAAATTCACAGTTGACGATCCTTTTATTACCGATGGGGATGTCCTGAAGATTACCGAGAAAGTAGAGAACCAAGAGCAAGCAGTAGAAAAAGCTACCGCCGCTCTAAAAAAAGCCAACTCTACCCAAATCGAGGGATCACTGACCACCGAGGGGATTAATAATTTCTTGGCTGGCACTACTTTCGATCTCGATGGTTTCGGGGTGTTTGCAGGAAAATATGTGGCCATGGAGATAGCCCAAACTTTAACCAAGAACGGGGGATGGGAATCTAAAGCTACGATCAGGAAAATCAATCCAGAAACCGCCACGATCGCCGGGCGGGAATCGACACCAACGGAGACTGAAGATGCAACAGAAACCTAAATCTAAACCTAGCGGCGGTAAATGGAAGTATGGAATTGTCACGGAAATAGACCCGGATAAAATGATGGTGCGCTGCCAGTTGCCAGACATGGGTAACATCATTACCCCGTGGCTTTTGCTGATTGTCTCCAACTCCCTAAAAAATAAAGATTATTATTTACCAGATATTGGTGAGCAGCTTGCAATCTTGCTTGATGAAAATTCAGAAATGGGATGTGCGATCGGTGCGGTTTATTCCACAAAAGACACCCCGGCGATCAGCAACCTAAATAAGCGGCGGGTCGATTTTGATGATGGGACTTCGATCGAATACGATCGGGAAACCCATGTTTTGGAGATAAAAGTAGAAGGCGATATCACGATCGAAGCAACCGGGACGATCACCCTCAAGGCTCCTCGAATTGATCTAAACCCTTGATTCAGACAACTCAAGCAAAGTCCAACGATTCCGATCCCATCTTAGCCACGGGACGCATGGCTTGTAATCTTCATCGTCTTGTCTTTTTATGAACTCAGAGTTGATTAAAAAATCAACGAGCGGCTCATCCACACAATCGTTCTCAAGCACTGTGTCCAAGTGGCTGAGAAGTTTTGAACACGATAGGCAGAGTTTTTCGCTAAATGGCTTTTTCTCAAATATCCAAAACGAATGAATATAATTTTCGCCGATATGGATGGGATTGCTGCACTCCCTACACGTATGTTGCTTTCTGGCTTTTTGCGTTTTCTGTTGATAGAAGTCTGCGTAATCACACATTTTTATACTCCTCTTTTCCGTGTTATCATGTTAGTTTACCAACATAGAAGAACCAATGCAATGCCATTTGAAGAAAACAATAAACTAGGCTTTACTAGTGACCAGCCGCTCGACTCCATAGCTATCTCCCTGAAGGGACGGGTCGGGCAAAGAGAAGCCCTTAAAAACATCCCCAACTGGCAAGCCCGTATTAGGGACTTGGTTGATCAGTTGATTCGATCGAACCCATAAACAAACTCAAAGGCATAAAAAATGAATCCTCTTTTATTCAAAGGTTGGAAAGGTGAGCCAGTGGTCAAACTCCAAAAGGAGCTAGTTAAATTAAATTTGCTGCATAGCACCGAAGTTGATGGTTTTTTTGAGGGGATAACCGAAGCAGCCGTTAAACAATTTCAGACCTCAATGGGCTTATCTGTAGATGGGATAGTTGGGAACCAGACATGGGATAAATTGATAAAGACTCAAAGTTTGGGGATTCCCTCTCAGCCTTCAAAAGTCTCGACAATCTGGACTCTAGAAAATATTGAGCTGGGCGCTTCGATTATTATTGGTGGAAATTTTACTTGGGCAGAGGCAACTAGGGGAGGTACGAGACGACCCCCGGATCAGCAAACCTTAGAGGGGATTGTGAGGATCGCTACTTTAGCCCAAAGAGCTAGAGATTTAATCGGTCGACCATTCACGGTTACAAGTTGGTATCGAGACCCCAAATCAAATGCCAACGCCGGGGGGGTATCAAATAGCCGACATCTTAATGGGGATGCGATCGATTTCTATTGCAATGGATTGACCGGGTTGCAGATATACGAGTTACTTGATCCTTGGTGGCTTGGGGGACTAGGAAAATATCAGAGATTCCCAGACCTTTGCCATATCGATGCAAGGGGATACCGGGCTAGATGGACAAATTAGGCGATCGGACGAGGTTAATAAATTATGCTGAGTTCCCTAAAAATTAAAGATTTTCGTTGCTTCCAAAACTTTGAGCTGCAAAATCTTGGCAGAATTAACTTGATTGTAGGCAAAAACAATAGTGGCAAAACATCGATCCTAGAATTTATCCGCCTCCAGACTTCTCAAGAAAATAAAATTTTGTTAGTTGATGAAATTGATAAAGGGCTACATTTTACTGTCATGCCTGAGATGTGGAGACTAATCTGGGAAACCTCGAAGCGCCTAAATATTCAAGTTTTTGCGACAACCCACAGTGATGATTGCTGGAAGGGGTTAGCTTCGATCGCCAGTCTTGAGAACCCTAGTGAAGATGGGATTATGATTCATCGGATCGAAAAAGGCAAGTCGCACAGTATCGCTTTTACTGAAAGGCAAATTGCGATCGCAGTGGAAAGAGATATTGAGGTTCGTTAAAGAACAACCAGCAAATCATCTATACCTTAAGATAATTTAATACCCTCTCTTTTTAACCATTTTAGGGCTTTTTAGCCTTTGCCGTTAGTACTGCATTACTAAGACGGGAGATCAAGAAAGAGCCAAAAACAAGCAAAACCGCCTAATCTCCTCATCCTTAAGGTATAGAGGCTCTACTCTCTAGTTGCATCCCATTTTCTGATCTTGATCAAGCGGAAAACCCCCGCCGCTCTAAGTAGCCTTGAGATTATTGAGGATTTTATTATGCCCGGTGTTGTGCGACTTACCGACATTTGCAGTGGACACGGCTGCTGGCCCTCAAGGGCAAATTCGTCTGCCTCTCCAGATGTTTTTGTAAATAATTTAGGCGCTCACAGAGTTGGGGATAGTTGGGCAGCCCATACTTGCATCGAGATTCCAGAAACTCATGCAAGCAGTCAAGCCACTGGCAGCCCTACGGTTTTTGTAAATGGGATGGCGTTAGCAAGAATTGGGGATTCGATCGCCTGTGGAAGTTCTAACGCCACGGGCAGCGGAGATGTTTATGCCGACTGATTTAGAAGTTTTGGATTCTTGGTGGAGTGAAAAACTGCAAAAACAGTCGGGAATTTTGCCCTTATGGTGGTCGCAAAAAGTGGGATCGATCGGTGAGATTGTGATCGATGAAAATGATATTCACCAAGCAATCAGAATAATTTTGCTTACACGCAGACGGCAGGATATCCACCGCCCAGAATTTGCCTCTAATTTATCCGACTATCTAGACTATCCCATCCCATCCGCCCGACCCCATGTAATTAGAGAAAGCTACCAAGCGATCGGCAGATGGGAGCCAAGAGTCGTTTTAGATAATATCCTTGTCAGCTATCCAGAAATATCTCAATTAACAATGACGGCAGAGTGGCGCTTAAAAAATAATCTTAAATTTTCAGCTCGAACCAATATAAATTTCTAATTAAAATACATGACCACCACCTTACCCCGCCCTTTTTTCATTGCCACGGATCCCAAGGTGATTGAAACCCGACTAGAAAGCCTGTGGGAACAAATTACCGGAAAACCATTGCTACCGGGGCAGCCAGAAAAACTATTTATAAATGTTTTAGCCTACGTGCTAACGCTGCATAAGGTCGAGGTGCAATCAGTTGGAGAGCAAAATCTGGTGAACTATTCCACAGACTCACGATTAGATCATCTAGGGGTGAGGTTGGGTGTTTCTCGATTACCCGCCGCTTTTGCTCGCACCACTTTACGATTCAATCTAACTAACGTCCTTGGTTTCGATCTCCTAATTCCTTCAGGCACTAGGGCAGGAATTGACGGCTCCCCTATCGAGTTTGCCACGATCGCCGATCTAGTCATCCCGGCGGGGCTATTATTTGGGACGGCGATCGCTGAATCAAAAGTTTCAGGACTAGCAGGAAATAATTTTGCGATCGCCCAAATCAATAAAATTCCTGCCACGATCGCCTTTGTCCAAACCGTGACCAATTTAAGTATTTCTAGCGGCGGTGCTGATATCGAAAATGACGATCGACTAAGAACCAGAATCAAACTAGCTCCTAATTCTTTCTCGGTTGCAGGGCCGATCGGTGCTTATCGATTTCACGCCATGACCGCCGATCCTTCAATTATCGATGTCTCTGTCAGCTCACCCGCTTTCAATGGCAAGGTATTTATTTATGTCCTCACAGCCACGGGTATTCCCAGTAACGAAACCTTGCAGAAAGTTTTCGAGGCTCTGAATAACAAACTCATCCGACCCCTCACAGATGATGTATCAGTCCTAGCCCCGACCCCGGCAAATTTTGTTATCAATGCCGAAATCACATTTTTAGCTGGGGCGGACGCGGCAAGTCTCGAACCATTAATAAATCTGGCAGCCCAAAAATTTGTTCAAGTTTTACGATCGAACCTAGGGCAAGATATCGTCCCCAGTCAGATCGTAGCAACCCTATCCCTGCCCGGCGTGTACTCCGTGCTTTTGAATGATCCGGGCTATCAGCTTCTCGATAATTCTCAATGGGCAAATTGTACTGCCATAACTATCAATCTCATCGGAGTCCAGAATGGTTAATTTTCCGCTCCCCCCGGCTATTAATGATGAGAGATTTAGAGCCTTTCTGCAATCGATTCTAGGTGAGCTAGCGGCGATCGACCTTGGCATTCTAGAAGTCTGGGATTTTGATAATGTGCATAGTTCTGTTTTACCCCATCTAGCAGAGGAGCTAAATGTGATGGGTTACAGGGGTTGGCTCTTGGCTGATTCTGAATCCCAAAAAAGAGAACTATTAAAGCTGGCGATCGAACTACACAAGCACGCCGGGACTCCCTACTCCATCGAACGATCGCTTCGGGCTGTAGGATTTCTAGCGGCGGTGGTCATCGAGAACCCAGTTAGGGTTTTTAGATATGATGGGCTATTTAATTACGATGGTTCGATCGTGGCGATCGGGTTAAATAATTACCTGTTCTATGATGGGCAGGGTTTAGTTGATTCGGTCTTTGATTATGATGGGACGTTTAATTATGATGGTTCCCAAACCTATGGAGAAAATCAATATGGATTCCTGTATAACGGACGATTTAATTATGATGGTTTAGCTTCTGGCAGCCGCTTGCCATACTCTTTCGAGGTTGATCTAAATATCGGAGACAAGCAATTAACGGCTGCAAACATAGATTTAATCTCAAAACTTATCGAGGAGTGGAAAAACGCACGATCGCATCTACTAGACATTTTCTTTAACACCACCCCCGCCGCCAACATAAATATTTCCGATGTGTTGGAATTATCTCTAACCGATAATCTTCTATACGACCCTATGGCAGCAAATATCTACGATGGGCGGTTTTTTTATAATGGCGCAGAAATTTACAATTCCCGTCCGTTCGTAAAGTATGACGGCAGATTTTTCTATGACGGATTTATCTCAGATGCGATCGAAACCCTGTAGATTTTCTGATCTTGATCAAGCGGAAAAACCCCGCCGCTCTAAGTAGCCTTAAAATTATTGAGGTTTTTTAATGGATCTGCCGCAGTCGATCGGGATTTTAGGAGTTTTCAATCTGGATATTTATCAAGGTAATTCCCTAATCTTTAGAGAAGTTAGTCAAAATCTGGTAGTTAATTCTGGACTAAATACGATCGCCGATCTACTGCGGGGGATAACTTTTGAGCGGTCGATCGCCATGATCGGATTTGGGACTAATGGCGATCCGACTTTGCCAACCACCACCTCCCTTACTAATCCCTTTCTGAAATTGCCAGCGTCGATCGCTCAAGAAGGCATCGGTCGGTTAGAGATTAATTGGGAACTAGGGTCGGGGGAGGCGATCGGGAAAGACATCCGGGAATTTGGGCTGATGACTGAGAACGGATTACTTTTTGCAAGGAAAACTAGAGACATCCTGCAAAAAACAGCCGCTCTCACACTCAGGGGGACTTGGATCATTCAGTTAACGGCGGTGGTTTGATTATTTTGTTTTAACTAACTTTTAGGATTTTATATGGCAAATCTCATTGAAACCAGCACATTCCCGGTAGGTATTTATCAACTTGAAAGAGGCGATGGAGTTGATGCCGGGGTCGGCGGATCAGGAATTGCTAATTTGCAACCTACCCAACTTGCAGCCCGGACTAGATTCTTAAAAGATGTTCTGGATGCTGCCGGGCTTGACCTGACAAATACCAGTTTTAGAGTTCCCAATTTAACGATCGCATCCCTACCCCCCGCAGTTGCTAATGTAAGGAAAATTTTCTTTGCTACGAATGCCAACGCCGGGGCTGGTTCTTTAGTCATCTCGGACGGTACAAACTGGATAGATGTCAGAACGGGTTTAACTGTCAGCACTACCGCTACATCGATCACCACCGGGGCTACAACCACCACATCAGGAACCGTGATTCTTGCCACAAATGGGGAGGCGATCGCCGGGACTGATTCAAATAAAGCGATCACTTCATCTGCTCTCCAAGCCAAAATAAACGCTATCCCCTCGCTAGGCGCTGCAACCACCAGCACGGCGGGAACCGTGATTCTAGCCACTAATGCCGAAGCTCTAACCGGGACTAATGCAACTAAATCAATTACCCCGGCTGCTCTACAAGCAAAAGTCGATACAGTCACCAGCCCCCCCGCTACGGATACGGTTCCGGGAATTATCCAGATTGCAACTCAAGTCGAAACCAGAGCGTTAACGATCTCCAACAAAGCAATCTCACCAAATGCACTGGCGGGTATATTACCTTCGATCGCATCAGCAGGGGGACAATTTGCCAGAGTAAATCCAGCCGGGACATCTTTCTCTTACACCCTCGAAGATACCTCCCGTTTAGTTGTTGTAATCGGGGGGACTTTTAACGCACTGCCAAATCGTTACCATTTCTTTACCTCAGGTTGCACTGTAACCTTGCCTGTAACCCCCCCAGAAGGAACCTATGTCGCATTCTTTAATGCCCAAACATCTGGGACTATTACCATTTCGGCTACGGGAACCGATGCGCATAATGCTACCCTAGGTCAAAATCTCAGAGGCAACCTAATCTATTCAGCAGGTAACTGGCGAAACGTAGGATTCTCCGCCGGGAGTTTTGTAGTTTCCGGGAATGCGGTTTTTGCCTACACCGGATCAAATCAAAGCTGGGTAGTACCGGGGGGAGTTACTGCCGCTACTGCCTTGCTCTGGGCTGGTGGTGGTGGTGGTGGCGGTACTGGTGGTACTACTGGAGGCGGTGGTTCTGGATTTGTTCAAGTCACTTTTACCACTACCCCCGGCGAAACTTTAACGATGATCGTAGGGCAAGGCGGACAATCTTGGACAGATAGCAACACCGGGGATAGTGCTAACGCTTTTGGTGGCGGGGGGTTCGCAAATAGAAGGGCTGGCGGTAATTCTGGAGCGGGGGGCGGAAGATCGGCGATCCGGCGATCTGATACAGAGTTGTTTACTGCTGGCGCAGGTGGTGGTGGTAGTCCGGCTGGTGTAGAGCAGAGGGGTGGTTTCGGTGGTGGTACTGTTGGGGGTAGTGGTAATTTTGGTACTATTCCTGCCGGGGGCGGGACTCAATCTGTGGGCGGCGTGGCATCAAACAACTTTGGCGGTAATGCTACGCCGGGGTCGCTTCATGTCGGCGGTAACGCTTCAACTACTGGAACTGGTTTTGGTGCTACTGGTGGCTGTGGCGGTGGCGGGGGCTATTTTGGGGGAGGAGGCTCCGACTTATATGCAGCCGGGGGCGGATCATCCTTCACGGGAACGGGAACCACAAACCCCGTTACCATCGCTGGGACTCAATCCGTAGCTGCCAACAACACACATCCTAGTTATGTTGCAGGAATTGGCAATGGCGGGCCCGGTGGCAATAACACCCCCGGCGGGAATGGCAGAATAGTACTTACTTGGGGCTAATAATTAATGTTAGATTTTATTTTTTATCGAATGTCGGACGGTGAACACTCTGGTTCCTTAGCTCTAAATTCCCTCTGGGAAGATGCCCCAGAAAATCCAACGGATGAAGAACTAGCTACTCAGGGGATTAAAAAGATCGATATCCCCCCCGATCGAATAGGGCAGTCAATTCAGAAATTTAATATTATTGATGGAGAGCCGATCGCCATTTTCGACCCCCCGCCATATTGGAATGAACTGATAGGGGCGATCGCATCCCATCCCCTTTACCAACGGGCTAACATCCTGAGAGAAACCGATCAGGCTGTCAATGCTTGCATGAGTCGGATCACTAGCGATGTCTTTGCCCTGAATAGAAATACTGGCAATTTGAACTGGGCTTTCCAACGATTGAGATTAGCTCTATCAGCAGCTAACGAACCAATTACAGAGAGTGAGCAAAACGATATTGATGCGATCGTCATCACTCACGGGTTCCCGGCTGATGTCCTCAAAGCCCCGATCGACCCCCCGTAATTTCGCTAGACTTGAATCATTACTCGGCGATCGAATCACAGCGATCGCTAGCCAAAACGAACCGCCCCCAGATTTGTCATCCGGGGGTTTTTTTATTCGTTTGGTAGTGGTGGTGATTTTTCTAGATCATCTACAAATTCCCAGTTCCCACCATCTTCAGTTTTCCCTGCTTTATTATTCAAGATTTCATATCTCAGTTCGTCAGAAGTTAGTCCCCTCTTTTTTGCTAGATAGGCAAGCCGCTCTAAAATCCGACCCTCCCTTTCCTGAATTTTTGCACATAACAAACTACCAGCTTGAGCCGATCGAGTCCGTCCGTTAATCCAAGAATCGAGCCTAATTAGGTCTGCATAATATTCTCCTACCCATACCTGTAATTTTTCTGGTTTTGATTCCATAGCAATCCGTTTTAGTTTTGTTATTTCCTTGATCTTAATCTATTGAATATCTCAAAAGATTCTGGACTACTTCAAGTTAGCAAGTTTTAGGGGGTGAAACCTGAGATTTTGAATAGAATCTAATAGATTGACATAAGAATCTATTTAGAATATATTTAGGGCATGGCATAAAGAAACCACAAAGCAACCACAAAGCAACCATAAACCAACCAAATAGACCAGCCGGGAAAATCTGCAATTTATTAGCCAAAAACCTCAGACCCATAGAACCTGCAAGAGTTTTAGCCAGTGAGCCAAGAAAAATCCCAAAAATCGCAAGGTTGCATCATGGTTTATTTAAGCCAAAAAAGAACCACAAACGGGCTGTTCCCCCTAAGTGGTTCTAAATCAAAAACTCATCTACATTTTACAACCCATGAATAACAGTAATTTCGTTAAAGCCGTCTCATTCGATGGGGGTAACGGCTGGATCAAAATCTGCCGTGGCTCCCAAACTAGAAAACTTCGCTCTTGCATCTTTGAGCTGCCGACCTATCAGGACGCGCCAGAAAACCTAAAACCCGACTCTATCTTTTTGGAGTATGACGATCGCCGGATCATCGTTGGGGAATTAGCCCTAGCCATGGGCGGGGTTCCTACCTACCAGATTCAAAAGTCTGAAGTGACCGAGATTCTACTCATGGCTTCGATCGAACCTACCCAAGGCTCTAAGCTGCCAACAGAAATCGATAAGTTAAAACTTTGCACACCTGACAAGAGAGAAGCCCAAACCGTTAGTAATCTCAAATCATTAGTTGGGACTAGAAGCTATGCCAGAAATGGGATTGACATGACTTTGAAAGTCAATTCTGTAATCCTAATTGAGGAGGGATTGGCAGCGTTTAAGTACGCAAAAAATCAGAGCTTATTCCAGTATCCAGATAAATTAAATGCGATCGCAGACTTCGGGGCGGGTGACACATCCCTGAAATTATTCACGGCTGAAGGAGAGAACCTTAGAAATGCCCAAATCAGGCTAGAAGGCTTATATGGTCTAGCTAAGTCGATCGCATCCTATCTGCTACCCAAGCTAGAAAAATCCCCTGACTTGGTGCTAATCATGGACGGGATATCTAATCAGACTTATCGCTACGGAGCCACTAACGAAACCTTCAAAGATGAGTTTGATATTTGCCACCAGCAATGGCTTGGCAGTCTCAAGTCAAAGATCAAGGAATCTTGGGGACAACATTTTCCACAACTAGGGGAAATCCTCTTAGTGGGCGGGGCTGCCAGTCTAGCTATGAAGTTAGCATCTTCCCCTAATTCCCGGTTTAAGTTGGCTAAGAATCATCAGTATATCAATGCTTTGGGAATGACTCTGGAGGCGTAATGACAAATAAAATCACCCCATATCGATTAATCCTCAAGGAGAGCGATCGGGAATTGCTCAAACAATTACAGACAGATTCAGGGATTAGCCAAGGAGAACTGATCACGATCCTGTTAAGAAAGTACGGAGCTATTTTCCTGAATTGGTTAAATTCCCACAGTCTGGAAGATGTCGGAAATTCCCCACTTATCGATCGCCCAATCCAACCCGCACCCGCACCCATTGAATCTCCAGAGTTTGCAGCCTTTGAACTCTAATCAATCCCCAAATTAACCCAGACAATCGAGGATTAAGAAAATGCCCAATACACCCGAAGCCAAATATAAAAGCGGTCAGCAAGTAACCTATCAGGGGATTATGTTTTCGATCGACGATGCCTATTATAAATATCCGAGTAAGGCTAAGTCCCCCGGATGGTATTACGACCTAAATCACTTTGACTGCAAGCAGATTGCAGAATCTAAATTAACCCCAATCGGAGGACTAAAATAATGCCAGAAGTTAAGTATTGCAGAGGGGCGATCGTGATATATAAAGATTCCCCATTAACCGTGATGGATAGCCAGTGGAGAAATTACGGAATCCCCGGCTGGTTCTATGATCTAAGCTCCCCCCAGTTAGCTTTCCAAGTAGACGGGATATCGGAAAATCAATTAAGCCCCGCTAACTAATCAGCAAAACTAAATCCCCTCTATTCCTATTCCCCAAAGGTTTAGAGGGCTTTTTTTACCAAAAACATGAATTATGCAATTCCCGCCGCTTGTCTCGCACTCTCTCTTTTTGCCACTTTGATCGGCTCAATCCTCTCTGTGGATGCGATCGCCAAGATACCACCACCACCCCCAAAGGTAGAGCAACCAAAAACCCCCCAAGAGTTTTCTAGCTTGATTTCTAGAGATGGTAAGCGATGGGGAATTATCAAACTCTGGGGCTATAAATACAACCCCCAAATCCCCCCAAATACCGACCTAAGAATAGTCCTTAGTAATCTAAATTCCCAAGATTTCTTACTACTGGAATCAGACGAGAACTCACCAGTCTGGGGCTATTACTTAAGCGTGAGAACGGGCTTAATCCCCCAACCTGTAACCGATGCACTAGTTAACAATTATCAAGAAATATTTAACCCTGAGGAGTTCAATCAATGAGAGATGTCACTGAACAGACCACGGTAAGCACCCCAAGAGCCAAGGCAAGCACCTCAAGAGCAAAGGTAAAAACTCATCTAAATGCTGGTAAGATTGCAGACTTTATTTTCTTTATTCCAGTAACGATTTTTAGTTTTGTAGGACATCTTTGCTGGTCATTTATTGCAAACGGGAAAGTAATTTGTGGCGGGTTCTTGATGTGCTATGCCTTCTATTTATCCACTGAGAACTATTTCAAACTGCTATCTCGAAGCAGCCTGACGAGGGGATTAGAGGCAAGTTTGGGTAACTTTTGGGTTGGGGTAACTGTCTTAACTGCAATTCTTTTAGGAGCCACGATCGAATATATCCAGACCGAGGGACATCGAGAGTTTCAAAAAGCCAGAAAGAAAGCCAAGATTTCAGGGGAAAGAGCCGCGAATAATTCAATTATTGTTGCTGGTTTAATTGCAACTATCTGCGAGTTTGTTGGATTCGTTTTCCTTGCTTGGCTTGAGGGAATCACCCCCATCAAAGTTATCCAGTTATTGATAGCCCTATGGGGATTTAGATTTGGCTTGGATATGTTTGCAAGTTTCCAAGAAGATAAACTCAGAAATTCTAACCCAGTCACTTTTGAGGATATCAAAGATATTCCCCAACCCGAAGCGCCAGTAGGAGGGCAAAAATATGATTGTTGATTATGAAGGATACCAAGATTACACCCCCGCCATACCTCTAACTAAGACAGAGAAATTGCTGGATAAGATCGATCGAATGGCAACGGTTTACGAGTCGGGCAACAACTGGAAGATTAGCTCTGGACTGCTTGCCACGCCCGGACTAGCGGGGTTAATCCTTGGGGGTAGTTTAGGGCTTAATCCCTTAATCGGTTTTGCTTTCCTGTGTGGGGTTTCAGGTTCGATCGCCGCTTGGATTTCTTACGCATATGCTGAATCGAGCGAAGTAAAAGCCCTCCCTAAATTTGGATTGTTCACGGGCGATCATGATTTGTTGCCACAATTAAGCGGACTAGAACAAACTCACTACCTAGCCCTAAACCGCTTTGGTGTGGACTTTGTTCAGTCGATCGAAGCCTACGGCTGGCTGCCTCAACTGCTGACAGCTATTAAGGATATCGATTTATCTAGAATCCCTGATGACCAGCAGGATCGATATCATCATCGATCGATGCAAAAGATACGAGAAGTTTACACTCTACCCGCCGCGCCTGAAACACAGCATAGCACTCCTACCAGAACCCCCCAAGCTCAAACACCAAGGGGATTAAGCCCTGAGACTGTAGAAGTTTCTGGGGGGTCGATCGTCCTACCACCAGTCAGAGATTTAGCTGAAAATATTGCATCTGGGGAAACGCATTGCTGTATCGTTGCCAAGCCACGATCGGGTAAATCTACCCTCCTGCTAGAAATTATTAAGGCAAGTTCTACCAGCAAGATTTATCTAATCGATGCAAAGGGTGATGATCTGCGATTGCGATCGACCGCCGCTACTTTCCTGCTGTGTAATGAATCTGGCAAAGTCCCACCGGTGATGAATCTATTTAGGGAGATTGAATCAGAATTAATTGCCAGACAGTCAGGGGCAGAAAAATATCCTGTCACCTTAATTGTCGATGAGATTAATATGTTGCGGTTTGCGATCAATGCCCATGATTCTAAGGAGCTTGAGAGATTTACCGAGATTTTAATTAGGCTCCTCTGGCAAGGGTTAAGCGCCGGGGTAAAGGTTGTTTTCTCGTCCCATAGTTCGAGATGCAAAACCCTTGGAATTGATACGGCTATGCTAGATGCTTTATCTTTTGTGTCCTTGGGCCGAAACCGTAAATATGAATCTCTGGAAGATTTATTAGAGCATCAAATCTCTGGTAGAAAGTCTAGGAAACTTCAAGAGTATTTGGATTCGATCGCCGCTACTCCTATTCAAGAAACCCTAGCTCTAAGCACTCTTGAGGGGGTAGATTTTTACCGATTGCCTATGGTCAATGATTCGCCCTTGCCACAATCACAGCCACGGGATAGCCGGGAATTGTTAGAGGTCTGTTTGGATCGATCGACCGCACCACCAGCAGAAACTAGACAGCCTACCACCAGCACCAATGTTTCTAAAATTGATTCCCTTGATGATCCTACCCTCGAAGATTTACTGCAAAAAGTTCTAGCTTATGCCAAGCGTAAGGAGAGAATTAAGCCCTCAGAAATCACGGCGGGGTTAAGGAGTTGTCGAGGATATTCTGCTCAAGAGATATTGCAATTGTTTAATTATTTAGAGGAGTCCGGGGATGGTTTTGTCAGGGGCGGGGAATTTACCCCAAATTAGGTGTCAAGCGGGTTGTCAAACGACCTGACAAGGGTTTCAGCCCCGCTTGACACTCGCTTGACACCGCTTGACACTCGCTTGACACTCGCTTGACAGTCCTTGACACCTCGCTTGACACCGCTTGACACCGCTTGACATGGCTTGACAAATCGCTTGACAGGCAAAATTAAAGCCCTTCTAGTTAATCCTAGATGGGCTTTTTGTAGAGAGAAGTTTGGGGATTATGCGATCGACCACCCCCGGTTATTCCTGATTATCTTCAGTGCGATCGACATTCCCCAAATTCCCAACGTGTAGGCAATCAGTTCAACCTTGGGCTGGAGAAGGACGGCGGTGTAGATAGTAAATCTTAGGGCAGCCAGTAGTGCGGTTTTGATGTGTGGAGTAGAGAACCGGATTAGGCTACGGATGACTGCGATCGTCCAGATTATGGCAATCTCTAATCCCTTAGCAATTTCTCGAACCTCGGTTAGTGCGGGGTGTTCTGGGGCAATAAAAGCCGGGGTAACTTCTGGGGATGGGATTTCTACACTAGGGGTAGTATCGTAATTGGTTGCGGTACTAGGGGCAGTAGGCTCGACTATTACATCTGGGTCGGCTTCGATAACTTCGGGGGCGGTAGGTTCGATCGATGCTTTTGCAATCTCAGAGGCATTCCTTATCCAGATTTCTGCAAGGGCAGCTCTCAAAACTTCTTTCTTGGAATTGAGGGCTGGGATTGTGTGACCTTGATCTTGAAGTTTTTTGAGTGCGGTCTTGATTCCTCGATAATTCATGATTTTAGATTCCTGTTATTTTGGTTGTTTGTTTTTGCTCTATGTTTCTATTATGTTTCATGTGTACATGACTTGCATCTATCTAAGGTGATATCTTTGATCTCCTTTTTTGATTGTTTAGAGCGGCGATCAAACCAACTGCATGATGTTCGATCGCCTATAAGTTAAATCTCGAAAATGGTTTTTTTGACTCTAGTTTTAACTATCTTTGCTTGTCTGGTACACTCCTCTTTTGCCTTGGTAGCGCTTTCTAGACAGTTGCCCGTGTATCTGGAGTTCCAGAAGTTTTGGGCTTCGTTTAGCTCTAAAGTGAAATAGTAGTCCGTTGTTTTCCTTGCCATAATTTTGCTCTTTTGTTTTTGCTCTATGTATCTATTATGCCTCATGTACACATGATTAGCATCTATCCAAGGTGATATCTTTTATTATTGGTGCTGTGGTCGATCGTGCTAATCTGTTGGTGCGGGGTTAGGCTGTATCTTTCCGGGATTTGCCTAACCCTTGCCCTGTTTAAAACGTGTCTCTACAGAGTTGAATGAAGACCGAGGTAGCTAGTTTTTGAATGGTTTCTTCACTCAGATCAGGTAGTTGGGTTTTTGTTGCTCGGTAGCAATCTGCGATCTTTGCAGCCAGATTTTCGATATGTCGATCGTAAGCCCCGCCGCTTGTTTCTGTTTCTGTTTCTATCGGAGCGGCGATCGCTACAGGCTTGATTAGAGTAGCAAGTGGGGAATAAGGAGATTCAGGGACGTAGGCTTGATTATCTTCATACCCAGAACTGAGTTGAGTTACTGGGGCATTTTCTACCCATCTCTCTTTGCCCTTCGAGTCCACAGTGCAAGTGATTCGATCGCCCATCTTGAGCGCCAAGGCTCCTTCATGGTTGGCTCCTAACCAGATTGCAAAAGCAGATTTCATATTTCCACTTGCCTCGATTATTGTGCAATCTCTGTGATCCTTGGTGGTGACTGTTTTAACTTTTTTGACGATTGCGATAAATTGAATGGTCATTGATTTGTCTCCTTGTGTTTCTCTCTATGTTTCTATTGTATCTCATGTACACATGATTGCTATCTATCTAAGGTGATATCTTTTTTATTGGTGGTTCTGGGCGATCGATAACCCCCTAAAAAATAGCCTAATGCATAATTAAATTTTATATGTACACATTCAAGTACACGTGTTATAATTGAGTGCGTAACAAGAAAATAAAACTATGCCCAAGAAAAACCACAGAAAAGTTACACCACCCTGTCCATTCCCAAGCGATGGTAAGGGATTGATTTTTAATGATCAGCCGATCGGGGTTCGATTCCCCCCCGCTATCTCGAATTATCTAAGGCAGAGAACAGATGCCAAAGGTAAAAAAGATACCCAAGACTTTGTCCGGGCCGCCGTGGCAGAAAAATTGGAGAGAGATGGGATAAATATAGAGGCTTCGATCGAACCCACGCAGATTAATAATTAATAGGAGGTAATCATGAAACTCGCTTTATTCATTGTGGGATTGGTGGAAAAACTAGTCACTCCACCGGAAAGAATGAGAGATAAAAAAACAATAGCCAAAGCTCTTGAAATTCTAACCTACGGAACAAATCTTCAATGCTCAAACTACTTAAACAGCAGGAACCTAGGCTGGGACTTTTACACAGAAAACCCAGAGTTTGCCCTTGCTGCTGGACTCGCCTTTGCCGACTCTGGATACATTGACCTAGGCGATGCTTTAGTCGATCTCGGATTCAAATGCGGGAAATTCCGTGCGTCCGAAATTGACCAAGCAAGAAAAACTCTAGAAGAAATCAATCGCAGGGCAGGGAGAATTTAACCATGAAATATTTAATCGGAGCCGTCCTTGGTGCGTTGATTGTTCAATTATGGATAGTATTCCCGATCGGAGCCAAACCAGTCCCAGAGAACCCGCCCAGCCCTGAGAGAGGATCGGAGCGCGATCGATAAACTAATTAAATTCAAATCAAAAACTATGAAAAACTCAACCACGCCGGACTGTCTAAACTGGAAATTAATAGGAAATTGGGGAATCAGTCTAGATCAGGACTTGATGCTGGTAGATAGGATGAGTATTGAAATCCTCACCAGCAATGTAGCCTTTCTTTCTGCAACCAAGCTCAAGGGCAGGATAGAAATCCTGATGAAGGTGAAATCGAGATTAATTGAAGACTGGGATAGTGGGCAAAAACAAATGTAGAATAGTACCGACACCCAAAGTGAAACCCCCTGTAAGCGATTCTACAGGGCTTTTTTTTGTGCAAATTAAGTATATGATTTTCGATCGCTCCGAGCTTGAACTTCCGATAACATTTGCATTAATTCTCTGGAATGCGATCGAAGCGTTTCGATTAAATCATTACCGCCGTCCCCATTTATTACCGGGGCATAGTTGAGGGTAATAGCTCCGCCAGACGACCCCCCGCCTTGAGTTGGTGCTGACATTCCCATACCACCAGCGAGACTAGAAGCAGGTGAGAGCGATCGACCTAACGCTCCTAAAATTGGGGTAGCGGTGATCCCGTCTGCGATCGTGGTCATTAGTGCAGGGCCAGATTTATCTAAGTCTGATAATGGGCCAGTCTTGGCAGGTGAGAATGGCAACATAGCTCTAAGTTGCCCAGCAACCCCAGCCACGGCAGACACCGCCGCACTAGCCCCCGCCATAATCCCTTGAGCTAGGGCAGCCATAAGCGCAGATCCAGCGGCTGCAAACTGACCAGCCATGCTCGTAACTACACCGATCGCCGCACTCATAGCCCCAGAAATTGCGGGGCCGATCGAATTAAAGGCGGCGGTCATAGACGAAACCATGCTATCGATCACCCCCATAATTCCTGCCATAGCCCCAGATATTGAAGCAGATATCCCGGCAATCACCCCGGCGATCGAAGCAGATATCCCGGCGATCGCTACCATCACCCCGGTCACAATTCCCATGATCACCGTCCCGATCATCATCCCGATCGTGGAAATCACTGCCACTATTCCCGTAATAATTCCCATGATTGCAGCCGTGATTCCAGTTGCTACGGTGGTCAAATAGGCTAATATCATGGCGTTTATGCCCATCAAGACGGCTCCGATCATCGTCCCGATCGTACCTATGGCAGTCATTATTCCCGTAATAACTCCAACAATCATCGTCCCTATCCCCAGAAAAGCGGCTCGGATAGCCGGAACAATCCCCTGAAAGATAGCCATAAATGGAGCCATATTTCCAGAGAGGGCTTGAGTCATAGCATTACCCATAGTCGCAAATGCTAACCTCACCCCCGCCACGAAATTATTTATGATCGCTTGAGCAGCCAAAATCATTGAGCCAATGGCAGCCGGGATTTGGGCAAGGTTAGCAGGTAGTTCTGACAATACAGCCGGGATTGCAGCAAAAACCCCGGCTACACCTTCCCAACTACCCGTAACTAGAAATGCACCCGCCGCAATAATACCCGCCGCTACAGCAACTAGCCCGGCAGCAAGCAGAGCAGCCGCACCCAACGGGGCAAACATGGCTCCTAAACCAATTGCAGCCGCACCACCGCTTATAGTTGCCATCGCAGTTCCTACGGATGCGATCGCCATGAGAAAACCACCAACTGCGATCGCTGCAACCCCGATCGCTGCAACAATCCCCAAAATAGCAACACCGACTGCAATGATGCCGGGGTTTGCTTGTGCGAAACTTGCAAAAGCCATAATCATGGGACGGATCGCAGATGTGACAGCATTAATAGCAGGGAGGATTGCACTGCCGATCGCAATCCCTAACTCTGTGAAATTGTTCTTGAGCAGTTGCATCTGTGAGGCGGTGGTACTGGCAAAGATTTCAAAACTGCTCTGCATTGTCGAGAAACCAGCATCCCCCGCCTTTTTACCGGATAGGTCGATCGCCTTAGTAAATTGATCCATCCCGGCTGCGGCGGTCATAATCTCATCGGAGAAACCGACCCCAAAGATTTTAGATAGAGCTGCCCCGGCTTGTGGGCCCGCCGTCTTTACTTTTTGCAGAAATCCTAAATAAGCATCAGTCCCCTCTCCACTCTCGAAAGCTGTCTGCATCTCGGTCGCACTAACCCCTAAAGCCTTAAACCCCTCTTGAGCCGCACTGCCCAAACTGGTTGCCGAAGCTAATTTGACCGCCGTGGAATTAAACGCCCTAGCTGCCCGTTCAGGGGCTAACCCTAAGCTGGTGAAAGCAGCGCCCAAACCTGCAACATCCCCCTCACTAATTCGATAAACACTAGCTACACCCGCCGTCTGTTTGGCAAATTCAATGATCTGCCCTTCGGTGGTTGCCATGTTGTCTCCGAGTGTGTTTACCACATCCCCAAACCGTGACAACCTTGAGAAGTCCATCTGCCCCGCTGCATCAACCATCTGGAATGAGTTGGCAATTTTCGCTCCGCCCTCCGCCGCTTGCTGTGCGGTCATGTCAAAGGCTACTGCCATAGTGGACATGAGAGTCGTAAATCTTCCAAGGTTGGGGATACTTACCCCCAATTTCGCACCCTCAGCACTAATTTCAGCAAGGTCGGTCGCCGCTCTGGGGATGACTCTAGACAGCCCTAATATCTCTGTGCTTAACGCTCGATATTGTGCAGAATTTACTGGGACGTTTGCAGCTTTGGCAACATTAGCCATAGAGCTTTCAAACTCAACCGCCGCTCCAACGGCAGCCGTACCAATCCCAATAATAGGCAAAGCGATCGCCGCACCCATCCCCACTAGAGAGGAGCCGACCGCCCCAATTTGAGCCAGTCCTTTGACACTATTCTGAACCCCAGAGATGACTGCACTGGCGTTATCGATCGCTTCGATCGTGATAGAGAGGAGACTAGAAGCCATTTAACTTCTCCTATTATTAGTGGGATTTTCTCTTTTTTGGGCTTGGGGATTCGGGGTTAAAAGTCCAGAGATCGCCCCTAGTCCAGAACTACTGAGAACGATCACTAGTTGGGGGATTTCGATTCTCATTGCTGTCAGCCATACCCCCGCCGCTAGGGAGAGTAAGACGGTGGTGCATAGAGTGGATATGATCAGCCGATAGGCAAAGAAATACTCTGCCTTTGTCCTTTGCTCTCTCAGTAGAAAAGCTAGATCATTTTGATTCTGGAGATAAAGAATTTCCTGCTCATTTTGAGTCAGTTTGATCTCTTTGATCGCTTGCTCGGTTGTGATTTTTATGAGGTCTTGAGCATCCTGATCCCTTTTTAGTTCATTCAATTTAGCCGTGGCTTTGGCAATCTCTGACATACTGGCGATCTGCTTCTCTGTCAGGTCAAATTGCAGCGCCTTGAGATTCTCGATATCTGTAGAGTTTGCCACGGTTGTCGATCGATCAAGCTCCTCCTTCATGAGTTGAACGGTCTTTGATCTGGCAAGATCTTCTTGCATAAGCTGAAGGGCTTTTAATCGATCGATATCTTCCCCCACAGACTGCTCTGTTCTTAGTTCCCGGACTCTTTGACTATTTAATTCCAGAGCCTCCTCACTGAAGGGTTTGGCTTCGATCGGGGGATTCTGAGAATTTGGAGAATTTGGATCGTTAGACATTAATCCCCCTATTTTTTCCTAAGTCTTTTATCCAGAGCTTTCTGATAATCCCGTGCGTGACCAATCCAGTAAATTAGGTCGTCTAAATCGAGACTATAAATATCTACAATCCCCCAGCCCGTGATCTGGCAAAAAGCAATTAGGTCGCTTTCTGTTGGAGCTGCGAAAAAAGGTTATCAAGCCTATTGGTGAGGGTATAAACATCCTCAAAAGTCAGACCGTCATCATCTTCCAACATATCGATCGTGATGGGCAGGTCATCGAGTAGGTACGATCGCATCACTATTTCTTTAGTGGCTAAATCGGTGTCCTGCTCATCTTGCAGCCTTTTCCTGAATGAAAAATAATCTTTGCTACTTAATGCAAATCGACTGGCTACTTTGCCACTAGTGAGCGTGAATGTTTCGACTGGTTCTTTCTTTTTTGTTGCCATGTTAAATTCCTAAATTAGCTCTCCACTGGCTTAAAATATCAGCCCCGGCGACCCTGTAAGTATTACTAAAAACATCGATCTCCAGTAGCTCCTCACCCCCTAAAATTAGGCGGACGTAGCTTACCGCCATTTCTGAACTGAGTTCGATCGTCTCCCCTTTTTTGAGTTTGCCCAAGGGGACGGTCTTAAATATTCCAGAGAGAAAAACTACCACCGGGACTTCAGTATCCCCCAGTAGGGTGGTGGTTTTTTGACTGGCTCTTGTTTGGAGTTGCACGGGCTGGGTTGGGTTTGCGATCGCCTTGTAGCTGGTTGCATCAAAAGAAGTCCATGTAAAAG
>Ga0335395_10000245_pt1 | contig 34303 bp, 30 predicted proteins | sample MAT02_FD_205744 | JGI IMG/M metagenome (GOLD analysis project Ga0335395, IMG submission 205744) | Freshwater microbial communities from Lake Fryxell liftoff mats and glacier meltwater in Antarctica - MAT-02 (spades assembly) (version 2) ... | reverse complement strand
CCAGCGGTAAAGATGCTCGCAGTTTGTTTGGGATTAAAATCGCAGTTGTGGGTAAAAAAACTGCCGAAAGTTTGCGATCGCACTCTTTGCAACCAGACTTTATTCCGCCCAACTTTGTCGCCGATTCTCTAGTCGAAAACTTCCCCTGGGAGGGCGTGCACGGTACAAACTGCAAGATATTATTTCCGAGAGTAGAAAGCGGCGGGAGAGAGGTTTTAGTCAAAGAATTTACCGCCAAAGGAGCGCAAGTAATTGAAGCGCCAGCCTATCAATCTTGTTGTCCCGAAACCATCGATCCGATCGCCTTAGCAGCACTCGAAAATCAAGCCGTAAATATTATCACATTTGCCAGTTCCAAAACTGTCCAAAATTTTTGCCAACTGATAGCACAAAGCCCTGAATTGTCGCGATCGCAGGATTGGTTACAAAATGTTTGTATCGCTTCTATCGGGCCGGAAACTTCCAAAAGTTGCTATGATTTATTGGGTAAGGTAGATGTGGAAGCTCAGGAATATACGTTGGATGGGCTGAGTGAGGCGATCGTCCAATGGGTTGCAAAAAATCAAAGATAAGCCCGGCGGTTGAAACCGCGATTATACAAACAAAGATAAGCCCGGCGGTTGAAATCGCGGCTACACAAACAAAGATAAGATAAGCCCGGCGGTTGAAACCGCGGCTACACAAACAAAGTCCGCCTTCGCGGACTAAGAAGGCGAGATAAGTTGTAAAATGGTTGTAAAATAACGAGGAGGAAACATGACCGCAAAAGACCAACTTCTTCAAGAACTTGACCAAGTACCAGAATCGGTGCTGCTGAAAGTGCTTGAATTTGTACTTTCCTTGAAAACTGAGGAAGAACAAAAACTAGAATCCAAAACATGGCAGGCATATCTAGATTCAGAACGCGAAAGAAAGGAGGTTTATCGTCGCCTTGCAAACTCCTAATTTTATCATCACAAGTATGGTGTTAAGTATCCACGCCAGACAGATAGAAAGATTTGGTGGTACTTCAGGCGTTAGAGATGAAGGCTTGTTAGAGTCAGCTTTGGCTCAACCTCAAGCAACTTTTGGCGGTCAACTTTTGCATCCAACAATTAGCGAACAAGCTGCCGCCTATCTCTATCACCTAGCGATGAATCATCCATTTATTGATGGCAATAAAAGAACTGCTTTTGCGGTGGCAGATACTTTTGTGCGTTTGAATGGTTGGACTCTGAATTTGACGGACGATCGAGCTTATGATTTAGTCATGCAAGTCGCACAAGGGACAATGACTAAGGAAGAATTAAGCACCGAGTTCGAGTCATGTATTGTTGAGTTTTAATAAGTTGGCAAATCTACTTTGAGATCAGGAAGGTGCGCAGTGCACACCCTACTTTGAGCTTAAGAAGGTTCGCAGTGCATACCCTACTTTGAGGCAATGTCGTGTCCGGCGTAGGCGAGCAGGGAATCGCGGAACAAAAAAGCGAGTAAAATTATCAGTAAAGAACAAGGCCGATCGCCTTTTCGTCAAATCACTAATAAAACTAACAGCAAAAACCGCCCTTTCTCCACAAACTCCCGCTACCCAACTACAAATTACCAATACCATGAATAGAAATTTTTCTCGTTTCGACACCTTAACCACCTTGCTAGCAGGAACTACCGCTGCCTTAACGATCGTCATCAGCCAGCCTGCTCAGGCAAAAACTCCTCAAGAAGTCGCCAGCATTGCCGGCCCGCTGACAGTACAAATCAACAGTTCTCTAGGAGACGGTTCTGGGGTAATTATTGCCAAAAACGGCAAAACTTACACAGTTTTAACAGTTAACCACGTCGTAGAAAAAGCAGACGTGAAATACAACGTTCGCACGTCGATCGGCAAAAACTACCAAGCAACCGCAGTCACCCGCTTGCAAGTAGCACCAACAGACGCAGATTTAGCAGTAGTCAAATTTGAAAGTCCCGAAGAATATCCAGTCGCGACGATCGCCGATTCCGATCAAGCCGTCATTGGCACTCAAATCTTCGTTTACGGCTATCCCGCGACTGGAGGACTTTTTGGGGCAGAACGAGAACCAGAACTGTCTCCCGGACTCGTTACCAGCCGCCCGCGCAACCGCCCGGAAGGTTACACCTTGCGGTATCAGGCCGTAACTTGGAGCGGCATGAGTGGCGGGCCCGTTTTCGACTCCGAAGGTCGAGTCGTCGGCTTACACGGACAAGGCGAATTCGGTTTTGCTCAAACCAGTTCCGGCGAAGTCGCTCCGATTAAAACGGGATTTAATGCAGCAGTTCCGATCAATACTTTTATCGCCAAATTGGTGGCGGCGGGAATGAATAAATCCGAGTTGAAAGTAGACAATACTCCCCCAGCGAGTGGGCCGGTATCTCTCGATAATCCGCAAGATGCCAAAAGCTATTATTTTCGCGGACTTTCGCGCTTGGATCGAGGAGATGCTTGGGAGGCGATCGCCGATTTCAATAAAGCACTAGCTTTCAAGCCCAACAACACCCCAGAATTGCATTTTAATATCGGTAATGCGCGCACCCTGATCGCAGTCCTTCCTGACCCCACTCGCGGTTCCACGGCGATTCAAGCATACACGCGGGCGATCGCAGCCAATCCCGGTTTTGCCGACGCCTACTACAACCGAGCTTTAGCTTATCTAGCGACAGAAGACAAACCGAAAGCAATTGCCGACTTTCAAAAAGCAGCAGAACTTTACAAGCAAGGCGGCAGAACCAGTGCATATCAAGACGCACTTAACAGAATCAAACAAGTGCAGTAGAATTAGAAGTTAATACCAAGAAAGTCAAATTAATGCAACAGTAATCGTAGGGTGTGTCGCCATCAATAATCCCTGAAAAATATCGATGATTTAACAGCGACGCACCTTCTGAGCAGGGTCATTGTAAACAAACACAACATTTCTTGTGTAGCAATCTTTTGTCAAAATGGTATTAGTGTAAACAACCCTCCGTTTCAATCCAACACTTCGTGTGTCGCAAGACTTTGTAAAAATTGAATTAGTCAATTAAAATTATGGTTCAAACAATTCAAGCCAAGAATGTCACATTAGAAGAATTAAAAACTATTTTCGGTCTGCAACTTGTTCGAGATGATAGTTTTTTTAGAGAATGGCAAGACGATTTGCCGGAAATTACGGACTTTCAGAAACAACAACTAAACCAGATTAAAGCGGGCTATTTCAATTTACTGGAGTATCCGCCGATGCTGGAAAAAACCATCAGTTTGTCGATCGTCTCTCCGCTATTGTTCACTGGGGAATTTTACCTGCAACCTTTCTACATTAAACCGGAAAAATCCGTGGAGATTTCCGAAGAAGATGAAGGCGTTATTATCAAAGGCTGCCTGGATACCTTAGTTTTAAAAGACCAGTTGTGGCTGATGGTAATAGAATCGAAACGAGTTTCGTTTTCCACCGAAGCGGGGCTAGCGCAAATCTTAGCTTATATGCTGGCAAATCCCAACCCCGACAAACCTAGTTACGGCATGATTGCTACAGGTGGTAGTTTCATGTTTGTCAAATTAGTTAACGGAGAAACCCCCCGATATGGCACATCTGATTTATTCGGAATTAGCAACCGCACCAATAATCTACAGGATGTACTCCGCATCCTAAAACGGCTGACTCAATTAGTGATTAGTCAGTAGTTATTGGTTAGTTGTTATTGGTTATTTGAACCAACAAATAACCAATAACAACTAACCAGTAACCAGTAACAATTACCAAGGCGAACCAATCATGGTAAAAGCAGCCCAATAATAAGGATGCGACAAATTTCGATCGCCCCTGGCGGCCAACTCCGCAGGCAAAGGCAGAGCTTGATTGTTGCCCGATCGTACCAAATAACCATCTTGCAACCGCACTTCCCCCCGCAACATCGACAACTGCGCTTGACGCAAAGCCTCAGCCTTAATCGGTGCCGTGCGTAACTGCTGGTAAAACTCAGTCATCAGCCCCAAAGTACCAGCATCTGACACATACCACAAACTCGCCAAAGCCGATTTTACCCCCGCGTGCACCGCCAACCCCGCAAACCCCAACTCAGCTTGTTCATCTCCCACCGCTGTAGTGCACGCACTCAAAACCAACAACTCCACCTGCGGGTTGGATAACTTCAACTCACCCAACTGATTCAACCGCAACTTAGTATCCCAAAATTGAATGTAAGAATTTTCCGCACCACCAGGCTGAAAATCGCCGTGAGTAGCTAAATGAATAATTTTGTATTGCGGTTGATTGCGCTTATCCTTCAAATTTGACAGAGTAAAAGCTTCGTTTAGAAAAGATGAACCGGGCCAAATCTTGCCGACAATTGTTGATATTTCCAGCGGCACCGCAGGCAAAGGATTTTGATCGTATTTTTCGGGAAATTTCGACGCACCCATCGCCAAAACTTCCGAACCCCTAACATCGGCATAGCGAGTATCAGTTAAACTCAAACTGGGAATCAGCCCCAAACTGTACTTTTCTACCAAGAACTTTTTGCCGTCAAACAGAGCAGCCAAAGGCAAAGTTCGCAAACCGGCATCCATCGAAAATACTAGCGTGTCAATCTTGTTAGCATCTAATTCCGGTTCCAGCGGTGCAATTAACCACTGGTAAAGTTCCTGGGCAGGTTCCTGATAATCAGTAGCACTCAATCTCCTTGGAGTTCTGATAGCATTAGTGAATTCTTTAGCAACTTGCAACACTGTTTCGCGGCTTGCAGGCACGCTTTTAAAAACACTTTTGCCATCTGGTAATAACAACACAAGTTCTAAATGTTTCTCTTTTGCCCACACGTAAAGAATTGCGGGTTTAACCCCAGTCAATCGATTGACACTGCTGAGAGTATCTCGGATACTTTGCTGCGTGACTGACTTTTGACCTAGATTGCCGCCAAAGTAACGTTCAAATTCCCTACCCTGAGCTCTATCTCTTTGCTGCACGGCGTCGATCGGACTTATTTGCATCGCACTCGATCGAGAAATCTCAGGCACTCTCCCATTCACGATACTTTCTGTACTCACCGCATTCCCAGGCTTCTGTGCACCTGTAGTCCCAGGCGCGCCCCGATTGTCTGTTAACACCGACGGTGACAGCAATACCGACCCGCCGGCAGCAGTCTCACTCGACCCCACCTCAACAGGCGTAGCAGCAGGTTCTGGAGATACATTTGCGGTATCGATCTTGGTCGCAGACACTGCGGGGGTCTGAGTGACAATTTGTGCAGAATTGCCTGTAGTTTTTAGTACCACCGTCGCAGTTGGTGCTGGACTCGGCACGCTCAGCAGTTGCCCGGTAGTAGTTGGGTTAGCAGGGTTAGACTTCGAGTTTCCCGTCGGCACAGTCGTCGTCGCCGTGCAATTTCCCGACGCGCAAGTGCTTTGCAGCAGCGAAAGCGTTCCCGATCGCACCTGCCCGTCTGTAGAAATGCTGACGCTGGCGCGATCGGCAGCCGTTGTGGTTCCCGCAGCCCGAAACGCTCCCCCAGCATCGATTGCCACATCACCGCCCGTATTGCCGCGAGCTTTGATCGAAACAACTTCAACATCTTTCTGGCCGGTAATCTTGCTCGAACCAGCTTTTCCCGACTCAGAACCAGAGTTAATCACCCCTGTGGCGATGCGGCCCGGCGCTGTAATCGAGATATCTCCGCCACTTCTAGAGCCGAAAGCATCGACATTCCCCGATTCTACCGAACCGGCACTGCGGATGTTGATATCGCCCGCCGCCCCGTTTGCCGATCGAGATGAAACCGTACCAGCAGTCACGTTACCTTGACTGCTAGTGATGTCAATCCCCGCATTCGAGCTAACGTCTCCGACGGTTACAATACCGCCCATCAGAGAGATCGTGGCGTTATCACTGCCGACGATCGCACCTGTTCCCACGATCCTACCTGTACCAAAGGGCGATCTAATCGTCGTCGGATCTTGAAATGTCACCGCCACTGGCGTTGAATTGGGCGCTTTTGTGGCAGGAGAAATCGCGATCAGCCCGCTACCGTCAGCACGCCCGATCGCTACGGAACCAAACCCATTCCGTAGCGAGTTCAATTCCGCAGCCGTCAAATCCAAAGCCTCAGTCTCAGCAGCACCCGCAATCGTAATATTTTGAGCCGGATTTGCCGGTTGCAGCACCAGATTGCCATTGCTGGCGATCGAATTATTGCCGCCAGTCAAGTCAATTTCGTTACCAGTCAGAGTGATATTTCCCCCTGTTGAACCGCCAGCTTGAATCGCTTCGGCTATCACCCCGGCACGCCCAGTCAGCGTCACGTTGCCCGCGCGATCGCCCCTAGTGTCGATCGGCCCAGCCGTCACCGTCCCCTCTGCGGTAACACTCACATCACCCGCCGAGCGCAGCACTTGGGAAGAATTGACAGAAGTGCTAATGCTGGGGGGAGTTCCCGTGCGTAGCTGACCAGTTGTGACATTACCCGTAGTGCTATTGATGCGAATTTCTTGATTGTTAGTAGTGATATTTCCGATGCGAATATTGCCGTCTGCTTTGAGAGTAATTGAGCTATTGTCAGCCCCTGTCAAAGAACTTGTGGTAGCGATTGTTCCCAAACCCGCCGGCGATTGAATAATTAGCGGGTCATAAAATGTAAAATCGTTAGCAATCAGAATCGCACCGCTACCGTTGCTGCTGCCGATCGTAATTCCAGCAAACCCATTTTGCAAACTTCCGAGTTCATTTGCCGTCAGGTTCAAATAAATATTAGTGCCAACATCTCCAGAACCGCCGATCGCAATATTTTGGCCCGGACTCCAAGGTTGCAGTACCAAAAAGCCAGTACCGCTAACTGAATTTTCATTACCAGTCAAATTAATTTCATTACCAGTCAGAGTAATGTTTCCTGAACCTCCAGCGACGAAGCTCACTCCCAGAACACTTCGAGCAGTCAAAGTTACATTTGCCGCCGATTGAGAACCACTAGCATCAACTTTTTGGGCCGTGACGTTCAGCCCTTCGAGCAAAATATTTCCGCTGGTTCCAGTATTAGGATTAGACGCAGAAACGTTAGCCGCAACAGTTGTTCCCGGACTAATCAAACTAATATTTCCGCCGTTACTTGACAAATTTCCCGCCGTAATTTGACTGCCCGAAATGGCGATCGAGCCCCCAGCCGTGCTAATTGTATCTCTAGGATTCATTGAAAAAACGCCGGCACCATTGCGATCGGCATCTGCTCTGAATGTTACCGAACCAGTAGTTGCTCGAAAGCTCAACTGATTGTCCGCCAAATCATCAATTTTAATATCGTTGAGCGCTTCCAAAACCACATTAGAAGTAGCCGACATACTTTCCAAAGCTAAGGCCGAAATTGTCAGCGAAGGATCGGAATTGCTTAGCTGTGCCGTCTGAGTTCCCGTTGCCAAAATATTATTATTAGCAATAATTTGCGCATCGCCGATACCTTCTGCTGTATCTGTAATTAAAATATTTTCAGGATCTAGCAGCAAAGTCCCTAAACCATTTGTCCCCGAGGTATCGACAGTACCGTTAAAAATCAATCTTTGCTTGCCCGAAACTTCCACAAATCCGCCCACACCTCTGCTGGTAGTTGGAGAAACGCCCCTCGCGCTGATGCTGCCCAAAAATGCTGTCGTGTTGTCCGCCCACACGAAAACTCTACCACCGTTGCCTGATTGAGTTGCGTTGGCGGCGATCGAACTTTTGCCATCTACATAAGTCATCGTCGCATTCGGCACAGTTCCCTCGCCGCGGTAATCTCCCCCGATCCGCACCGTTCCGCCACCATCAGAGCCCGAAGCCTCAATCTTCGCTCCAAACAAGCCTACCTTGTCGCCCAAGACGTTCACACTTCCTCCCACGCCCCCCCTGGCAGACACATCCGCTTGCCCCGATACCAGCGCAGTTCCAGCACCTGCGGGCACGATTTGCCCGCCCGTGAGCACAACTTCACCGCGATCGTTCGTACTTATACCAGTAGCGTCAGCAACGCCGGGGCCAGACAGCAGCCTGGGCAAACTCAAGGGAGAAAAAGGCAAAGCTTCCGCACCAGGCACTTTGCCACCCGGAGAAACTTCTAAACTCAACAAAAGTCCGTTTTGACTCAACCGCACCAAATTTTCCCCAGGGACAGCCGCCACAGTAATTTGACCCCCCGGCGCTGAAAGTTGCCCCGTACTGATGACAGTGCCGCCCAGCAAAGTCAAACTCTGCCCATTTCCCACAGCCAAGTTACCCGCATTCACAATACTCCCGGACTCTGGGCCAAAAGCAAAAGCATTCGGCCCTCCGACTAAAGCCGCGTAGTTATTCGCCCCAGTACCGTTGAACCACCCGTTGTCAAAACCGATACCGCCAGCAGTTGTCGCCAAAAAAGACCCGGACACATCAAGTCGGGCATTTGTGCCGAAAATAATCCCTGCGGGGTTCATCAGGTACAAGTTAGAATTGCCGCCACTAACTTGAATTAGACCATTAATTAACGAAGCATCGCCGCCGACAACGCGGCCGAGGATATTTTTAATGTTTGGGTTCGAGATAAAATTGGCAGTTTCGCCAGAATTCAGCCCGAACCGAGTAAAACTGTGGAACAGATTTGCTCCGTCTCCCGAAGGAGTGCCACCTTGAATGTCGTAGCGAGGCGGCGACGCTGTACCCGGGGCGGTGATGGTGGTTCCGGTGCCATCTGGGGCTGAAATAATCGGCCCGGCTACCGCAATTTGAGATTGGGGATAAATTGCCAATATCACCCATCCGCTGCTATTTTTTTTGAGGAAAACCAGGTTGGGGGAAAAATCTAATATCAAAAATCCAGCAAGGGGAATTGCTGCCAGAATCGATCGCACAGCACGTTGAGCATTCATAAGATTTGCCTCGATCTAGACCTTAATTCGAGTTTAAAATGGAGATTTTAGGTAAAAAAGAGTCGATCGCACCCCAATGCTGACAATTCCTAACGCTAGCTCTCGATCGCAAATTTCCAATTTTAAGTCTAATTTTGATTGTGTCACCAACATAGCAAAGACCGATAGTCAGTGTCGAAACACAACAAGTTTAAACGCCAGAAAATTATGAGCGATCGAATTGTCCGCGCGATCGGTTTAACTGGGGGCATCGCCACCGGAAAAACCGCTATATCTAATTATCTGGCCGATGCCTATGGATTTCCGATTTTAGATGCCGATATTTACGCCCGCGAAGCTGTGCACCCAGATTCGCCAATACTGGAGCCTATCGTAGAACGATACGGTGCCCTTATTTTGCTTCCCGACGGCAATTTAAATCGGCCAGAGTTGGGAAATATTATTTTTTGTAACCCATCCGAACGGCAGTGGTTGGAACAACAAATTCACCCCTATGTGCGCCGCAGATTTGTTGAGGCAACTGAAAGCTGCATTGATGATGAATTAAGTCAAGTATCCCAAAACACATTGACTTTGGTTTTGGTAGTACCGCTGCTGTTTGAAGCTAAGATGACTGACTTGTGCACCGAAATTTGGGTGGTGTACTGTTCGCCCGAAGTGCAATTACAACGACTGATGCAGCGAGATGGCTTGAATTGCGATCGAGCGTCGGCCCGCATTAACGCCCAGATGCCGCTAGCTCAAAAGTGCCAAAAAGCTGATCTTGTTTTGGATAACTCGTCAACTCTCCACTCGCTATTCTTGCAGGTAGATGCGCAATTGACATCAATTCCGGTTGCGCCGGAATGATAGAGGAGACGGCGAGTGCCTTTGTCCCTACCACCTTATTTTGGGTAGGGAGACGGCACTCGCCGTCTCCTAATTTCGGCTACTAATAATTCCGATGCAACCGGAAACGATATGACATCCTCAAGAGGCTAAAACCACCGTGATTCCTGACAATCAAATTGGTTGGTAGTCGGGAATGCAAGTCTTCTGATTTTGGCAGGACTGAAGTCCTGACTACGAAAAGTTTTGATGGCGATCGTTCTAGCAGATATCCTGTGACTCGGTGATATCGGTTAAAAACCCAGTTTATTTGATTTTTGCGCCAAAATTTTGAATGGTTGCATCCTAGTATCAAGAAATTATGAAGTTAATCTGAAGATTAGTAAAAAGTTACAATTTGCAGTCGTCGTTTCTTTATTTCAACAGCGTTTAAAAAGAATTCTGGGTGTTAAATTTTGCTAAGCTGTTCGGCATTTAAATTGTCTATTAAAAAACAATCAAACTCTTGTGGGGTGGGCGTCTCGCCCGTCCTAAATCTACAATTTAAATGTGCGACAGCTTAATAGCAGCCCGCAATCGGCAGGCAACTCGAACTTACGAGCGATCGGGCAAGCTACGTGATGGGTTTCACCCCTTTTTGACCAAAACTGAAAAAAATTGCAGGTGCGCTCAGTTACTAATTGGTTATTTCAGCCACAATTTTGTTTTTTACCCTGATCTTACAATGCAAGCTCCGTATCAATAGTGGAAAGTAAGATAGGGAACTTTATGATACGCCTTTACTCTTCCATCTTGATGTCAAGTCTGTTACTGAGCAGCACCGCAGTTAATGCTCAAAACATAGAAACTCGATCGACCTTTTTCTCTCAAGACAAGTCTGCTTCCGAACTCTCAACAGCTCAACTCGAAAATCAGACCTTTTACGCAGATAAGGACAAAGAAACTTTGCCAGAACGAGGCAGCGGGAGATGAACGGAAATTCGTCCCGAATTTCCAATTTAAATGTAGAACAGCTTACCGGATTTGATCTCAGTAAAAAAATCAAGGTAAAACGCGACTAAGAATCTGGCGCTTTACCTTGATTTTTGGCGTTGCTGATTCTGGGTATGATTCATCAATTATGCGATCGCTACAACCTTGGGTAGAGGCAATTCATGAATTGCCCCTACCCAAGGTTTCATACCTCAATCCAGCAACGCCGATTTTTGAGAGTTTTGAGGCTTTAATCCTCAGCAGCTTCGCCGCCAACAACTACATTGCGAATCCGCAAACTAGGGCCACCACAGCCCACAGGCAAACCGCTTTGTCCACCCTTGCCACAGCCGCCGGATTCATCCCAATAAAAATCGTCGCCGATCGCCTCAATATCGCCTAAAGTGCTAAAAACATTACCCGAAAGAGTCACATCCCGTACCGGTTCAGCCAATTTTCCGTCGCGAATCATCCAAGCTTCGCCGGCACTAAAAGTAAACATTTCGCCGTTAGTCATACCACCCTGCCAATTACTCGCATAAACACCTTCAGAGATGCCAGCAAATAAATCAGGCACCGGTGTTGTACCCCGTTCGATCCAAGTATTAGTCATGCGGACGATCGGCGGATAATGATAATTCAAACAACGAGCATTCCCAGTCGGGACTTCCCCCAACTTTCCAGCAGTCTCGCGCGAGTGCAGCCGCCCGACTAAAGCACCATCCTTAATTAACTGAGTAGTAGTAGCCGGAGTGCCTTCATCGTCGTAGAAATAACTGCCACGGTGTCCCGGAGGCGCAGCACCATCGAAAATTTGCAAGTCTTTGGGCCCGAACTGACGGCCGAGGGTCATAATTTCCAAGATGTCGGGATTTTCGTAAGCCATGTCAGCTTCCGAGAGGTGTCCGAAGGCTTCGTGGACGAATAATCCGGTGAGAATTGGGTCGATGACGACGGTGTAAGTGTTGCCTTGGACGGGTGGTAAGGCTAAGGAGTCTACCGCTCTCTGGGCAGCGCTACGAACTTGAAGATCCAGCTCGGTTAAATCTTCGTAGGCTTTGCGGGAACCGGTAGTTTCGCGGCCGGTTTGTACGGTTTCGCCACTGCGGGCTGTGGCGGCAAAGCGCATTTCCATGTCTACCCAACCTTGTTCGAGCATTGTGCCTTCGGATGTGGCGAGGATCATGCGCTGGGTGCTGTCGCCGTAGCGGACGGAGACGGTGGCGATACAGGGGTCTATGCTACGCAGGATTTGGGCGTAGCGATCGCACAATTGCTTTTTTTCAATCAGCGGAACCAGACGGGGGTCTGTTCCGGTTAGTGGTAGGAAGCAAATATCCTGTACGGGTGTCACGGGCGCGAGAATCGTCTCTTCTTCGCCGATCAGTTTGGCCGCGGCGATCGCTTCTTCGATTCTTTCGGTGAGGGTGGAAAGTCGGTTAAAACTGGCAAAGCCCCAGCCGCCTTTGTGACAGGCTCGAACTTGGCCGCCAATTGAGACTCCTTCGCTGAGGGTTTCGATTTTTTCGCCCCGCAGCAGGATGTCGGTGCCTTCGGCTTCTTCTAGTCGAATTGCTAGATAATCGACTTGGTGGCGGTAGCGTGCCATTAAGTCGGACAGCAGATTTTTTGAGTCGGCGATCGAGGTGGGCATGAATTTGCACTATTTAACTGCATCCATTTTGCACTTTTGCCGGGGCGATCGGTCTAATCGATCCAAAATATGGGCCGAGGCGCGGAGATTGCGACTTGTTTGGTACGGTTTGCCAATATCGCGAATCGACAAAGGTAGATATGCTGTAAGTCAGGGTTCATATCAATTCTGATTGCACCATCAGGTGTCTCAATCCTAATTCCTAAACTTAAATAAATACTTCATCCTTCATATCTCCGAAGATGAATTTATAACTACTATGAATACTTACTTTTTACCAACAATTAGCAAAATTTTAGCCTCCGAAGGCTCAGAAAATGACCTAATATTTGATGCGAGGTTAGAAGAAAAAAACCGCCCGAAGTGTCCAGGGAGTCGCGGAGCTTCTCGGCTGAAAGCGGAACAGGAATGGTACGGGGCGATCGCCACTTTGAATCAAATGCTCGATCGGCAAAAACCAGCACAAACAACAGATTCCCCTCTTCCCAATTCCTGTCAGGGATTAGTCTTGTCGGGCCCATCTTCCGTTCTAACTAACCCCGCTTTGGCGAACGGCTTTGCCAATTGGATTTTTACCAGTATTCCCGACAACGATGCAGCTTTGTGGTCTTTTCGAGCCAGACAAAGTTTAGCTTTACTCCCGGCGGCTGATCTGCAAATATCAGTGCCGAGGGCAGTACCTGCACTAGCTTTAGCAAGTGGCGATCCGCTGGCAAACGAACAGTTTTGTTTAGTTTTAACAGCTAGTTTTAGCCTGGTGATGGTTTTAGGCGAAAATGCGGCTGGAATGCCAGCTTTTGTATTTTCTTTCGACCCGCAAGTAGTCGCAAAGGCTTGGGCTGTTTTGCGACATAGGGTGACTAACAGCGAAGGTTTGCTGAAAAAAATTGACACCGAGATTAATCTAGATGTCAGTCAATTAACTGATAACTCAACTAAATTAGATGCGCTGTTTCAGCAGTTTTTACCTGTTACTCCCAATTATCAAATAGTCATGCAGTTCAGCCGCTTGTTGTTGAATAATTTGCCGATTGGAAAAGAGGAAACAGGCAGAATTAAGGATGAAAGATTTGATGAAGGTTGGAGGGAAAGGCATGAAAAATTACAGCCTAAGAATCTTAACTGTAAATCTGCGATTCCTCACGCTACTAAAGAGGTGGAATTGCTACAGGCGATCGCCCACGAAGTCCGCACTCCTTTGGCTACCATTCGTATTCTGACTAGATTGCTGCTGAAACGCCCCAAACTCGATGCGGTAGTAATCAAGCGTTTAGAAATGATTGACGCTGAGTGTACCGCTCAGATCGATCGCTTCGGCTTAATTTTCCGCGCCGCCGAAATGGAAATGTCGCAAGCCAAAAATTCCGCTATCCACCTCACAGCAATGTCCCTCGATGAAGTGCTACAAAATAGCATTCCGCGCTGGCAAAAACAAGCAAGTCAGCGCAATCATACTTTGGAAGTAATTGTCCCGAAAAAGTTGCCTGCGGTTGTCAGCGATCCGACGATGTTGGATCAGGTTTTAACTGGTTTGATTGAGAATTTCACTCGAACTTTACCATCGGGAAGTCACATTCAAGTAGGAGTGATCTTGGCGGGCGATCGGGTAAAGTTACAGTTGGAATCGAAACATCCATCCGACACTGAGGGCGAATCAACTTTTGCATCTGCGGGTAATACTCCTCTAATGTCGATCGGGCCTTTGTTGATGGTACAACCGGAAACGGGAAGTTTGAGTTTAAATTTGAGCGTAACTAAGAACTTATTTCGGGCGGCTGGGGGAAAGTTGGTGATTCGTCAACGGCCCCAAAAGGGTGAAGTGATGACGGTGTTTTTGCCACTGCAATAGTTAGTTGTTATTGGTTAGTTGTTATTGGTTATTGGTTAGTTGTTATTGGTTACTTGTTATTGGAAAAATCTGTAGGGGCGGATTCACCAACAATACCTGCCAATAATTGACAATCTCAAAAACCCGCCCCTACAGCCCCAAATTTTGTCAATCAATAACCAATAACCCATAACCAATAACCAATAACCCATAACCAATAATTTTCAATCAACTAAAATCTCAATTACAAACTCCGTTCCCCTTTCTGGTGCCGAAATACAACTCAGTTTTCCGCCGTGCTTTTCTTCCACAATTTGACGAGCAATTGCCAGTCCCAATCCAGTGCCTTTACCGACCTCTTTCGTAGTAAATAAGTGTTCAAAAATATGCGATCGAACTTCCTCTGACATCCCCGGCCCGTTATCTCTAATCCGAATTAGTGCCATTTGCCGATCGCCCGAAACTTCAGTACAAATTGTAATTAACTGAGGATTGGCTTCAATTTCAGTAAATGTTTTCCCAACACTGGCTGCATCTAAGGCATCGATCGCATTGGCGATAATATTCATAAATACTTAATTTAATTGTCCCAAAAAACACTTGACAAATGGCAACTTATCGGATTCAAGAATTACTTTAATTGCCGGACGTTTATCCAAAGATTTGAGGCGATATTTCAAAATCAATAGCGTACTATTAATCCCTTGATGGATGTCGCAAGCCACTTTTTCGGCGGTATCAGCTCTGGAAAACGTGCGGAGGCTATTGCTGGGCATAGGGCATACCTCACCACGCTTGAGAACCGCTATAGCTATTGCCGTATGCTTCTAGACTCAGGGGTTTGACGATGCTGGATAGGTTGAGATTTTTGGCGATCGTATATTGATTGCGAAATTGCACCAATTCGCTAAAATTGGGCAAGGGGTTATGCAGCAATTTTATGACGACAGGTTGCCCATCGAGCTCTCGGATACCGCTATACATCAAGGTTCTAAAACCTACATAAAGCTGATCCCCAATCTGATAACCTGACAAATTTGCGATCGCATCCATAGCTAGAGCCAGCCTTCCTATTTTTCAAATAACGCTCGAATCAGATCCACAGATGCCGGCCTAGCACCACAAGTTCGAGTATCACGTACTATTTTATACTATGTTCGATAGAACGACAATAATCAATTAGCTTTTTATGAACAGGCAAGAAAGACTGTTGCTAACGAATGGTGAAATATTTCAGTTACATCGATTATATCCGTTATAAAATCCTTTACCAGGAAAAAGTAGTTTAAAGCCGGAACCCTTTGAGGGAGAAATTAAAATAAGACTATTCATTGCTTCAATCCTCTTCCTTCCAGGTAGAGGTAGCTGTCAACTGTCAACTGTCAACTGTCAACTGTCAACTGAATGAACGAACTTCCTGCTGATCGATCATTGTTTAACTGGGAGAGTTATCACAAACTCAGTACCTGCTCCCAGGATAGAATGAACTGTAATATCACCGTGATGTTTTTGTACCACAATTTGACGCGCAATAGCCAATCCCAATCCTGTTCCCTTACCTACACATTTCGTAGTAAAAAAATCTGCAAAAATCTGCTCTTGTAATATTTTATTCATCCCCACACCGTTATCCTTGATGGAAACAAATATTTGGTTTAAGTCAGGAGATAATTCAGTGCCAATCATAATTTTATGAGCAATATTCTGATAACTCTCACCTTTATTCGACTCATCAAAAGCATCGATCGCATTACTCAGTAGATTCATGAATACCTGATTGAGTTGTCCCGCATAGCATTCAATTTGAGGTAAATCGCCATAATTTTTAATGACTTCAATTTCTGGGTGAGTATCATCGGCTTTGAGGCGGTGCTTCAGAATCATGATGGTGCTGTCGATGCCATCGTGGATATTGCAAGGCACGGGGCGATCGCTATCCGCACGAGAAAACGTCCGCAAACTGGTACTTACGTCCCTAATTCGCTTCACTCCTTCTTTCATAGAACCGATTAATTTTGGTAAGTCTTCTCGGATGTATTCCAAGTCGATCTGCTCCATTTCTGCTGTAATTTCATCATCTGACTGGGGATATTTTTGTTGATACAAATCGATTAGTCCCAACAAATCATTGATGTAATCTAATGCAGGTTGAATATTACCACCAAGAAAACCAATCGGGTTATTAATTTCGTGGGCAATTCCCGCCACTAAGTTGCCTAATGCAGACATTTTTTCCCTTGGGATTAGTTGAAGTTGAGAAGCTTGTAATTGAGCATTTTTTTCAGATACTTGTTGTTCTAAGTTTTGAGTCAAAAAGCTCAACTGCAAATGAGTTTTTACCCGCGCTAATACTTCTCGTTCTTGAAAAGGTTTGGTGATATAATCTACAGCACCAACTTCAAACCCTTTGATTTTGCTGTCTGCATCAGACAAAGCAGTCATGAAAATCACCGGAATATCGCAAGTTTTAGGATTAGCTTTGAGGCGCTGACAGGTTGCAAAACCGTCTATTCCCGGCATCATTACATCCAGCAAAATCAGATCGGGCGATCGCCTCTCAAGCTGTTTTAGGGCACGCTCACCGCTAGTGGCGATCGCCACAGTGTAACCCGCATCACTCAACGCTTCGGAAATTACATCCAGATTTGTCGGCGTATCATCAACAATCAAAATTAAGCCAGCAAAATTTGTTTTCATTATCTAGTTATCCTGATTAAGATATTTGTGAATCAATAACTCTATTTTCTCAGTCTCAAATTGCTTTGCCAACTGTAGAATTTGCTGAACAAATGGTCGATACTTAGTGTCATCAGCTCCAATTTTCTCAGTAGTTTCTACCAGTTTTTTCAGTAAGCCATCCTCTGCAAGTTCCAGTAGAAGTTTCAAATTTGCGATCGGTGGGACAATCAACTCTGTGATAGATACCTGACTGTTACTCAAAGCCGCATCTACATCAATTTGATCATACTGCCAAGTCAGTTGCAAATGCACAGCCAGCAAAGCAAATAACTCAACAGCATCCACTGGTTTAGCCAGGAAATCATCTCCGCCGGCTGCTTGGCTCATTTGGCGATCGATCTCGGCTACAGATGCCGAACAAACAACTACCAACAAATCCTTTAAATCAGCATCATCGCGCAACTGATTGAGCATCTCAAAGCCATCCATCAGAGGCATAAGTAGATGAGTGGGAAAATACACAAATGTCATTGCGAGCGAAACGAAGTGAAGTGAAGCAATCGCAGGGGTTATGGGAGCTTTACACTTTGTTACATAGCAAGGTTTATTTACGCCTACCTACTTAGCTAAATCAGTAATCATCAAATCTGGGAGTCTTTGTCTGGCTCGATTTAAGCCTTCTTGACCGTTTTCTGCTTCAGTAATGATGAATCCCATTGGTTCTAGCAGGTTCGCTAATACCGATCGATTTTCCCATCTGTCATCCACAACCAAAATATGCCGTGCTGCTCCTTCATAGCCGATAATCGTCCGCCCCTTGTTGACAGAATTCTTTTGTACCCAATCGAGTGCGATCGGCATTGCTACCTCAAAGTAGAAATTGCTACCGACACCAATCTCGCTCTCAACCTGAATTTTTCCGCCCATTAATTCGACAATCCTTTGGCTAATTGCTAAACCTAAACCAGTACCTTCTGACTGACGTTTTTGTTCCCCTACTTGTTCAAATGCCTGGAATAGTTTATTTACTTCATTGGGGGAAATGCCGACTCCCGTATCTTCAATTTGGAATTTAATCCGGGGAATCGGAATATCTAAAGAAGCCTCATTGATTTCTACCTTGAGGGTGACGCTACCGGAATCTGTGAATTTAATGGCATTACCGAGCAGGTTGAGCAATACTTGGCGGAGTCGTTTTTCGTCGGCTTCAATACCTTGTGGTAAATTGGATTCTGGGTGATAAATAAAATCGATGCCTTTTTGGTCGGAACGAACACGGCAGATTTCGACTACGCCTTGCATAAATGAGGGGAAATGGATGGCTTTTGGGGCTAGCTCTAGTTTGCGGGCTTCGATTTTGGACAAATCCAAAATGTCATTAATTAGGGTCAATAAATGGGAACCACATTGATGAATAATCTGGACTCCGTGGCGTTCTTTGTCGGGTAATACTTTTGAGCGATCGAGAATTTGAGCGTAGCCGAGAATTCCGTTGAGCGGAGTCCGAAGTTCGTGACTCATGTTTGCTAAGAAATCACTTTTAGCTTGATTGGCATTGTCGGCTACTTCTTTGGCGATGCTGAGCTCAGCAGTGCGTTCTTCGACACGAGTTTCTAGTTCTGTAAATGAGGCTCGTAGTTGTCCTGCCATTTGGTTGAAGGAACCAGCTAATGCTTCTAATTCACCAATTCCTTTGACTTCTACTGTTTGTTCTAGGGTTCCAGAGGCGATCGCCTCACTTGCTTCTTTTAACTGCAAAATCGGTCGAGTAATCCAGCGAGATGTAAACACGCCCAGAATGGTTGCAGCAATTAATGCGCCTAAACAAAGCAGGATTGTAGTGTGAGTATTGGCGTTAATCTGCGCCATGAAATCTGATTCAGGAATCGTCATCACCATCAACCAATCTAAACCATCTCCGTCACTCCAAGGAGTCACTTGCACAAATTGGCGATTCACTTGCCCAAAAGAATTACTATCTAAATTAAAGGTTAGTGTCTGAATGCCTTGAATTTTCTGAAAATCACCAAATTGTTTTTGGATATATTTGGCAGTAGCTTGAATTGCGGGATCTGCTATTTCAGTCGCCTTAAGTCGTTTCGCATCTTTTCCCACAATTTGATAAGATTTAGCATCGCTGGAACTTGCAACTAATTCTCCACTGCGTTCAATGATAAATACTTTACCTGTAGGACTAACCTTTAAATCTCTTAAAAAATCGCTAATTTCAGATAGTTTTAAATCAGATCCAATAACTCCGATCAGTTGCTTTTGGCGATCGTACAAAGGGTAAGAAGCGGATATTGACAAAACCCCCGGTGGATCGCTCCAAGCATAAATTCCACTCCAACCTGGCTTTCTGGCTTTCACAGCATTGATATACCAACCTTCCTCCAGAGGTTTATGGCTATCTAAATTTAGATGCAACCCGGTTCGGTTCCCCAAGCTATCAGTTGTATAAGCTTCAGTATTCCACTTAGTATCTGCCGATTTTTCCTCAATAACTAACTCACCATTTTTGGAAAAATATCCAGCATCGCCGTATTCACCTGATGGTAGCGCATAGAAAATAAAACCGACGCTTTTGAACACAATAATCTGCTTCCAAAAATGTCGCCCTGAAGCTTTGATATCTCGTAAATTTAGCTTCCCTGTCAAGACAGCATCAGCGTTGAGTTCATTGATTTGTTTGGGAAGAGTGAGATAGTTATCTAAATGCTGATCGATGCGTGAACTAACTTCTCGCTGAAGTTGATTTGCCAGATCGTTGACTGCTTTCTGCCCGTTTATGAATGATAAATAGCCCACCAAACCTACAGCCGCAAAGATTTGCAGGACGAATGGTACTACTAATACAAATTGTAAAGGTAAAGTTTTATTTGGTTTAATGCTAAACTTGCTCATGGGTTATTGCCTGTTTGATAATATTGTTATCGATACTATTTATGAGGCGATCGGCAATGATATTACAAATTGCGTCCCTTGTCCCAGTGCGGGTGCGAGTACCTGAGTAAATGCGATCGAAAATTTGATATCCAGTTAGTTCTATCATGGCGATCGCTCTTTTTTGTTAAAGTCTTTTATAAGATCGTTTTAACTATAATTTTTTGGTTAATTTGATGCACCGAGCAAATATATCCTACAAAATTGGGTTCCACCCAGTGCCGTTTCCCTACAATGAATCACAGTAGGGACACGGCACTGTCCATTAGTGTCAATTTAAGCCTATAACCGTTGATAAATCTCGCTTCTATCCGAGGCCCGATCCCCCTAAATCCCCCTTAAGAAGGGGGACTTTGAGAAGATTCTTGTCCCCCCCTTCTTAAGGGGGGCTAGGGGGGATCTGGCCCTAATCGACAGACAGCAGTCTATGGCTAGGTTTGACCTTAAGTTGACATCTATGAACACTACCGTGTCCTCTATAGCGGTTCTAAAAAAAGTGAGGTATGCCCTATACCCTGTTTGGCCTATGCCGGAAGCGTACCTGATCTTTCTGAGACTCGGCTATATATCATTCCAGTGCAACTGGAATATAGAGCATTTATTCTCAAGCATTCGGAAAAACTTCGACTGAAAACATACGACGCAAAATCTCGTAGAAAGGTTCACAATACTTGGCTTGTTCAGGTGTTAGACAAGTACAAATCTCCTTACGCAGCAAGTGAGTCATTTGGCTAACAAGTTCCCAACTCACATTTAGTTTCGGATAAATCATCACGCACAGTGGAAACAGTTCCGTCTCTAGGGCGTGCAGATTTCCTTCCAGCAAACACACCCACATATAGACTTGAAACATCTCGACATCGCGGATGCTTAATGTGCGGATATTCGGACTACTGAGCAGCCCAGAATGACAGCGATAGCGTGGGTATAATTGATTTACTCGATCGACTACCCGTTCAGAAATCTTGGTCATCATCGGCATCAGCACCCGTACAGATTGCAGCGCTACCGAATCGGCTGGATGATTTCCCGCCGCACTGTAAGCCCGTTGTAGTGGCATATACAGATGATCGTCGAGAATCTTGACGTAGTTAGCAAAGTTTTCCTGTTCGCCCTCGGGGAGCAAATCCATCAACTGCATTCCCGTGTAGTGATATTGCATCGCCACAAAGCCAATGACGCGGGGATCGATTGCTGTGACTTGCTTGCGGACTTCGCCGAGCACCGGGCTGACTTTATTAACAATACTGTAGGATGGCTGTTGATGAGCATAGGCTTCGATCGCAAATTTGTAGACTTTATGAATCCCGCCAGAAATCTGCCAGGGATCAATCAATTCGCTATCAATTCCGTGCATAACTCACTCTTTCGCTAACAGGTTGTCGGTTTTAGTCCAGGATTTTGCACTCACCGAACGTAGCGAATCCAACATTGTTTTTGCCATTCCAGTGCGCCGTCGTTCCGCAAAGCGATCGTCATCAGCCACTTCTGGAGAAGCGCCTTTCATCTGTTGCATATATTTTTGAGCAAAGGAAACAGATAAGTCTACCGAAGGTGATAGAGGATCGAATGATGTGGAGCTAACCAAATAGGGATAATTAGTCATGGATTTAGTGTTGCCAGCACAATGGTTTGATAATGATTTTTTGTTTGTTACAGATGCAATTGATAGTATCTGACGATGGCAATACCAATACCTGATTGAATGTGATCTAGAACTTGATATTGAGTGATTTAAATCATAACGACTGGTGTTTTTTTAAAGGTGTTTGACACAATTATAATAGTGCTAGTCGAATTGTATCTGAGTATAATTACTGATCTTTATATTATTTTTGTTAAGTGTTATTTGCTAGTTATTGATTGCTGAACCCGGACTTTTTTAAGAAGTTCGGGTTCAGCATACTTTGTTAACTAACTGCTAAGCTGGTTCATTCTTTCTTTCAGGGCATTTCGGGCTTGTTCTCGATCGTCAAAATGCACTTTTTCAGTACCCAAAATCTGATAATCTTCGTGTCCTTTTCCGGCGATCAGCACGCCATCTCCGGGTTTAGCGTCCATAATTGCAGTGCGAATTGCAGTGGCCCGATCGCATATCACGATCGGCTTGACTTCGGCGGGAATACCTGCTATGACATCATCTAGAATGCGATCGGGAACTTCAGTGCGGGGATTGTCGGAAGTAACCACAGCTAAATCGGCTAATTCTGCCACGATTTTACCCATAATTGGGCGTTTCGTGCGATCGCGATCGCCACCGCAACCAAACACACAAATCATCCGACCCGGAATAAACGGCCGCGAAGCCTTCAACAAGTTTTCCAAACTGTCAGGAGTGTGCGCGTAATCCACAATTACGCTAATATCTTGGTCAGGACTAATTTGCACCCGTTCCATCCGTCCTGGAACTCCCAAAAACTCTGATAATTTCCCCACAATTGCCGACAAATCTAAACCCAACTCCAAAGCAGCACCAACAGCAGCCAACATATTGGATAAATTGAATTGACCAACCAAAGGCAAAGTAAAAGCAGTTTTGCCTTGAGGAGTGTGAAGAATTCCTGTCACTCCATTAGGCTGATATTGCAAATCATCAGCATACAAATCAGCCGTTTTATCGCTAGTGCTATAACTCCAAACCTGCTCAGACTTGAGAGTTTCAACTATTCGCCGTCCATAGGCATCGTCAATATTAACAACAGCCCGACCTTTGAAATAATCTGGACTAAACAAAAGTGCTTTCGCCTCAAAATAATCTTCCATATCACGGTGATAATCGAGATGGTCTTGAGTCAAGTTAGTAAACACAGCAACTTCAAAAGTACAGCCCAAAACACGCTGCTGCGCTAAAGCGTGGGAACTGACTTCCATCACGCCGTGTTTGCATCCGGCGGCTACAGATTCTGCTAGTTGTTTTTGCAGGTCAACCGCAAAAGGTGTAGTGTAAAGTGCAGTTTGTTGGAAGCCGGGCCAGCGAGTGTAAAGCGTGCCGAAAATTGCGGCCGGCAACTGCATTTGATTGAGCAAAAATTCGATTAAATGAGTTGTTGTAGTTTTGCCGTTAGTCCCGGTAACGCCGACAAGTTTTAATTTGCTAGCTGGATTGCTGTAAAATGCGGTTGCTATTTGCCCGCAAACTTGAGCCATATCGGCTGCTGCGATGATGCAAGTACCCCCGTCTTGGGGGGGTGTTTTCTCGGCGGCTGGGGTGGAAATTATGGCGGCAATTGCACCGCTGGCGATCGCACTTTTCCAAAAATCCCCCCCATCTACGCGCGTCCCCGGCATTCCCAAAAACAAATCCCCCGGCTTGCAAGCATGGGAATTAGTGGATAAACCCGTGACTTCAGCATCGAGTGCCGAAGGTTCTCCCTCCCAGGAAATACTGGGAAGTGCTGCTAATAATTTTCTCAATTTCATGTCAAAAAATCCTCATTTGAATGTGTTGAATCTATTCTGACTGATCAGTGTACAAATATTTCTGTAACAGTTGCTTCAATTGAGCTACACTACAGCGAGGAGAAGGGCGTGGCAACAATTGTTCAGGGGAGAATACAGCATCACCCGCAGAATTGTTTGGTTGAATCTCAACTTTATACAAAACTGGCACTTCGTACTGGTAAGCTTGAAACCAGTCATCGCGATCGGTAATATCTCGCACTTCTAGTTGTAAGTTGAGGCTTTCAATTTGTTGGAGTTTTTCTTGCAACCCTTCGCACAAGTGGCATCCAGGTTTGCTATACAAAATCAATCGCATCATCAGAGTACAATTAGATTTGATCTTAAATTATCGAACGTGCGATCCTCTTCGAGGGCTTCGCTAACGCCAGTTGGCGAACCTAACCTGAGCAAGACACAACTCACGGCTTTATTGGCTTCAACGCACGATCTAAGTTATCTTAGCATTACCAGCGAACCGATGACTGTAATTTCGCATCTAAATGCAAATACAAGTCGATTAATCCATACACTTTGTTAGTAAAAAATGCAAATTACGCCGGAAATATCTTGCAGAATTCAATTATTACGTCTGCCTCTAATCATTGGCATTGTCACCATTCACTCCTCTATAAATCCTGTGGGATATACTGACAAGTTTTTCCAGAGTTTTATTGCCGGGACTTGGGGCGGTTCTTGCGTGGCTTTTTTGTTCATTCTTTCAGGATTCCTGTTTTTCAGGAATTTTAATTTATCACTAAATTCTTACATACAAAAGCTCAAATCTAGGTTTTGGACGCTACTGGTTCCCTATTTATTTTGGAACTTAGCTTTATTGGCAATGGTGTTAATCGTCTTAAACGTACCAGCAACCAGTTCAATTATTCAGGGTCATTACAAACAATACATTGGAGACTACAGCTTCGCCAATTTTATAGATTGTTTGACCGGGTACAAAAGTATGTATCCGATTGCCTTTCATTTCTGGTACGTCCGGGATTTGATGGCGATGATGATTTTGTCTCCGGTATTCTTGCTAATAGCTATAAAGATACCGTATCTAGGTTTAGCTTTGTTTGCTGCGCCTTGGTTGCTGCAATTAGAACTTGGTTTTATTAACATTCAGTGGTTAGGGCCGCTGTTCTTTTATTTGGGATGTCTAATTGCTGTTCAAAACTTGGATCTAACTTGGCTCGATCGACAAAAAAGTTTGATAATAGGCATATACTTAGGAATGGCGATTGTGCTGACAGCAATGCAAACGGCGGAGATTCAAACTTTCAAACACCTGTTTGAATGCTGCACGAGAGTTGTAGGTACGGCGGCGATTTGGTGCGCTTCCGATTTGGTGGCAGGGAAGCTGGAAAAAGCCTGTTTAAATCTTTCGGGTTTGGCCTTTTTTGTTTATGCTGCCCACGAACCGACGGTAACAGTTTTTAAGGAATTTTTTGACAAATTGTCAAAACCTTCAAATTCGATAACGGTAATAGTATACTATTTGTTGATAGTCACAATTGCCACTTTAGTAACGCTGGCAGCAGGAAGTCTTTTACAAAGGTATACACCTAAGTTTTTCCAAACGATAACAGGTGCAAGGGGATAATCAGACGATTTTCGATTTTGGGCTTTGGATTTTGGATTAGGAATGATTGATGACATAATGCCTTGGAGTAGGGACATAAAAATGTTGTTAGAACTTACTCGCTGGCAGTGAGAAACCGGGTTTTTTACTGAATCTGCGGGCTGCAACGAAGGATTTTTGTGGAAAAACCCGGTTTCTTGGGCTTGATGCGTCCAGGACTGGTTTTGTCTCTACTTGACTAATGGATCAAGCTTGAGTATAGTATAGAAAAACCCTACAAACAGGAGGCAGTATGGACTGCACCGAATACGCAGAAGCCAAGCGAAAAGCAGCAAAAAAAATCAGTGCCGACATTCGAGAACGCTGGAACAATCGCATTGTCCAACGAGAATTACACTTGATGGGTGAAGCGGGTGCCCTGCAATACTTATCTGATTATGGACGCGGTATTGGTACGGCAAAAGTGATTGGTTTTGCACTGTGTGCGGAGTCGGAAGGATACCCGGAAATGGCAATGGGATTTTGGAAAAGAGCGTTTGAATTGGAAACTGGAGAAAAGCCGACTAAAAACACTCCCAACAACTCTACCACCAATCCTGCTCCTACAGCAAAACCAACTACCGCTGCTAAAGTTGAGACTGTCAACAATCCCGTAGTCGCCGAATTGCCACCAAACTTGCAGCCGGGACGGATTGTCACAATGCAGCCAGTTGACGCGCCGAGTGAACGTTCGTATTACATCGAAAATCCCGATTATTGGGGACAGCCAAAGCGGGACGGCAACCGAGTTGTGGTCATTGCGACACCAGATAAAGTATACTACCAATCGCGATCGACTAACCTGCGGCAACAAGCATCAGTTGCGATCGAACAAGCCTTAATCGAGACAGCAGCTAAGATTGGTACTTTTGTTTTAGACGGTGAATTGTATTACAAAAGTCATAGTGGGAGCGAACACCGCACAGGCGCGCAAGCTGCTACAGTTAATATTGAAAGCGGTTTTCCCACAATTCAACCATCAGCAATTTATGCCATTTTTAAATGTTTGTTTTTCAAACAGAATGATTTAACCATTCTCGCAGAATCAGCACGAATTGCAGCCGGAGTTGAAATTGGTGAAATGCTAGCAAGTTTATCACCAGCCTTTGAAATTGTACCAACATCTCGCACCCAAGCCGAAAAAGTTTTACTCGCTAATCTGCAAGAATCTGAGAATAGAGAAGGGGAAGTTTGGGTTTTGCATAACTGCCGCTATGTGGGTGGGAAAGATATTAAGAATTTTCCGATAGTGAGGACTAAATACTTTCAGGAATATGACTTATTTGTTGTGGGGTTGACGGCGACAAAAGTTGCGGGGCGGCCGTTTAGCGCCATTAAAGTTGCGCAAGAAATAGATGGCAAATTAGTGCCTATGGGAACAGTAGGAACGGGGTTTAGCGGGGAGGAAATGCAGGAAATAGCCCGACGTTACGAGGTTAACCAGAAAAATGTCAAAATTAAAGTGCGATCGCAGGGTTTGACAGAAAGTGGCAAACTGTGGCACGCCCGATTTTTGGAATTTTGTTAAAATAGGACGGCGGTTGAAACCGCGTCTATACAAACGATGTCTGCCTCCGCAGACTTAATAAAATAACATAATTTTAGCCGCCCAGTCTTCAGCCATGTCCTACCCGTATCTGCGAATTCAAACAAATATTATCATACAAAATCAGCCGAGAACAAATCAATGATAATCAGCAAAAACAATTTCTACATCTCCCCAGAAGAATACCTAGAAGGCGAACGAGTAAGTCCCATCAAACACGAATACAGACGCGGACAGGTTTATGCAATGACTGGGGCAAAAAAGCCCCACATCGTTATTTCTAGCAATTTAATCATTCTGTTAGGGACTCATCTTCGTAATTCGCCCTGCTTAGTTCTAACATCAGACATAAAAGTCAGACTGGAAGAGGCAGAGTGCTATTACTACCCTGACATAGCGGTAACTTGCGACGAAAGAGAGATAAATTCCACCGACGATTTCATTTTTCATCCGTCTTTGATTATTGAAGTCTTGTCGCCGTCAACGGCCAGTTTTGACAGAGGTGATAAATTTGCCGACTACCAAACTGCATCAAGTTTGCAGGAATATGTGCTTGTCACTCAATCGGAAATCAAAATTGAATGTTTTCGACTCAATGCTGAGGGGAATTGGGTTTCTCAGATTTACCGACAAGGAGATGAGTTAGAGTTGACGAGTATAAATTTTCGCGGCCCAATCGAACAAGTTTATCAAAAAGTCCCCGGCATTACATTGTGATCGATGAAACCACATCGTCTCTACCTTCACTACTAACGGAAATGATAACTCACAAACAAAAAACAATGATTAAAATTCTTCACCTTTCAGACATTCACATGGGAAGTGGCTTTTCCCACGGGCGCGTCAATCCAGAAACTGGTTTAAATACACGCTTGGAAGACTTCGCCAATACCCTGAGTAAATGTATGGATAGAGCAATTTCTGAACCCGTAGATTTAGTCATATTCGGCGGCGACGCTTTCCCCGATTCCACGCCGCCACCGTTTGTAAAAGAGGCTTTTGCGAGCCAATTTAGCCGCTTGGTTGACGCGCAAATTCCGACGGTTTTGTTAGTAGGAAATCATGACCAACATTCTCAGGGACAAGGCGGCGCGAGTTTGGGAATTTACCGGACTTTGGGAATACCTAAGTTTATTGTAGGCGATCGCCTGGAAACTCACCTCATACAGACCCGTAATGGCGCTGTACAGGTGGTTACACTGCCTTGGTTGACGCGATCGACCTTAATGACGCGATCGGAGACTGAAAGCCTTTCTGTGAGCGATGTTAACCAATTATTAACCGAAAAACTGACGATCGCAATGGAAGGCGAAATCCGCCGCCTAGATCCAAACATCCCCACCGTACTATTAGCGCATTTAATGGCAGATAAAGCAAGCTTAGGTGCAGAGCGTTTTTTAGCAGTAGGCAAAGGTTTTAACATTCCAGTTGCGATGCTAAAACGCCCTTGTTTTGACTACGTTGCCCTCGGCCATGTCCACAAACACCAAAATCTCAACGCTAGCAATGATCCGCCCGTAATTTATCCCGGAAGCATCGAACGAGTTGACTTTAGCGAAGAGAAAGAAGACAAAGGCTTTGTGTTAGTTAATTTGGCACGCGGGAAAGCCGAATGGGAATTTTGCGCGTTACCCGTGCGAGTGTTTCTGACGATTAAGGTAAAGGTGTCCGAATCCGAAACCCCGCAAGCTGACTTGGTTAAAGCCATTGGGAAGAAGGAAATCCAAGATGCTGTGGTGAGATTAATCTACCAATTGCGATCGGAACAGTTAGACTTAATAGATAACGCAGAATTGCACGCACTTCTGGGTGAAGCCCACAGCTACACAATCCAGCCGGAATTAATCAGTCAGTTAGCGAGGCCGAGGTTGCCGGAATTGAATGCTAATAATAGTATAGAACCGTTAGATGCTTTGAAAACTTATTTAGCAAGTCGCGAAGACTTGAAAGACCTTACTGACAGTATGTTAGATGCTGCGCGGGATTTGTTGGGCATTGAAGAGGAAGTTTTAGTCGAATTTTAGGTAAGTTATATCAATTCTGATTTACCGGAATGATTTAACCGCAGAGAACACAGAGAACACAGAGGAAGATCAGAGAGAGATGAATAATTCCAATACTAACGGATTTGATATAACTAGAGGGAAAAATGAGAATCAATAAAATTTCTGTCACTAAACTTTTTGGAGTGTTCAACCATCCGGTTTCGCTCAATATGGAAGATAGGATCACGATTATTCATAGTCCAAATGGATTTGGCAAAACAGCCTTACTTAGGTTAATTAATGGATTTTTCAATTCACGTTACTCAGAACTTCGGACTATCCCATTTACAGAGTTCCGGTTAGACTTTGATGATGGCAGTTGTCTACAAATAACTAAATCGATCGATGCACCTGAACATGAGAAAGATAAAAATTTAATGTTTTACTTTGCTAAGCCTGGTGCAGCAAAAGAGATATTCTCACCGAATTTAGTAATGGACTCAATAGATTTCTCGGCGGGAATCAATGTGTCTTCGGATATCACAGATGATACACTACAGTCATCAGATGACATAGAAACACCAACTCAAGTTTCAGAATTAGAATTAGAACGTATTCTCATCTTTGAATCTAGACAGTTAATATCAAGGTTAGCAAAGAGCGTTAAGAAAGAACCAAAATGGCTGTCAGAACTAAGAAGTTCTATCGATGTTCATTTTATCGAAACTCAACGTTTGTTAACTCCCTCAAGTTTTCCTAAAGCAGCGGTAGATACAAAACACCCTTCAATGATTCCATCGGTTAGTATATATTCCCAGGAACTCGCAGAAGAGATTCAAGCAAAGCTGGCTGAATACGGTGCATTATCTCAATCCCTTGAAAGAACCTTTCCAGCAAGAATTTTTAATAACAAATCACCCTACAATATCACAGAGAAAACGCTGCATAACAAATTAAATGAAATTGAGGAAAAGCGTTCTCGTCTCAGAGAAATTGGTCTTTTGGATAAAGACGAAAATCCTGATTTTCAAATTGAACAACATATTGATAATACCACAAAAAACATTTTGTCAGTTTATATTGAAGATGTCGAAAAAAAGTTCATGGTTTTTAACGAACTCGCTATAAGAATAGAGCTTTTCCAAAAAATTATTCAACAGCGATTTCTATACAAGCATATGAGTATCAGCAAAGATAAAGGTTTTACCTTTACAACGGCTGATGGTAAGCCTTTGTTGGCGACAGACTTATCTTTCGGAGAACAGCATCAACTGGTAATGCTTTACGAGTTGTTATTCAAAGTTAAACCTAACTCACTGGTTCTCATTGATGAACCAGAAATTTCGCTTCACATAGCATGGCAAGTTGAGTTTCTCAAAGATTTGCAAGCAATTATTAAGTTGGCAAACTTTGACACGCTAATTGTAACTCACTCCCCAGATATTATAGACGATCGCTGGGATTTGACAGTGGAATTGAAAGGGCCAGTTGAATGACAAATAATCTTAAACCGGATCGTATTGCCAACAGAATTCGCTTACTGAGAACTCAATCTAAATATACTGGATCTTTTGTAATTGCTGAGGGAGATACAGATGCACGGGTGTGGAAAAACTTGATAGATTCCACAAAGTGTCGTGTGGAAATTGCCTATAATAAGGACAATGTTGTAAAAGTGCTCAATATCCTGGGAAAGGATAACTTTGCGGGCGTGTTGGCTATTGTTGATGCTGATTTTTGGATACTAGAAGGTACTTTTCCATCTAATCCTAACTTACTCTTCACTGATACTCACGATCTTGAAACTATGCTGCTGAAATCGCCGGCACTTGAAAAAGTTCTTTCCGAACATGGTTCTGAACAAAAAGTCAAGGATTTTGGTAAAGATATTCGCCAGACTTTACTGGAAAGTGCCAAAGTTATTGGTTATTTACGATGGGCTTCGTTAAAGTTTAATTATGCTTTGAAATTTGAAGGTTTAGCTTTTAGTAAATTTATAGACGATAAAACCTTGGCACTAAATGAGTCAAAGTTGCTGCAAACTGTGAAAAATAACTCTCAAAAACTCGGACTTGATGAAGTAGAAATTATAGCCAAGATGGATAGTTTAAAAGCAAATGATCAAGATATGTGGTATGTTTGTTGTGGACACGATATGATTTGTATTTTGTCGATCGCACTTTGTAAAGCCCTAGGCACGCGCAACTCCAAGCAAGTTGAGTCAGATGTACTAGAAAAAGACCTCAGACTTGCCTACGAGTCCTCTCATTTCCGGCTGACACAACTCTACACAGCGATTCAAGACTGGGAAAAAACCAATCAACCCTTCCGTACTTTCTAGCCTGTAGCTTCAACTTTCCCGAAAACCTCACCCACCGCCAACCGAGTCCCATTGGCAAAATCTACCCCAGATTGCACCTTTTTCCCCGCCAACTGCACCTCTCGCAATAATAACAAACCATCGCCAGTTTGGACGATCGCCCCCAAGCCCTTCACAACCCTGACAACCTCCCCATTTGCGCCCGACAACTGGGCCAAAACAGGCCAATCGCGTTCCAAAACCCTCAACTCCGCTGGCATTTGCAGCCAATATTCCGGCCCCACGGGTACAGTTGCGATCACTTTCAGGGAATTGCCGCGAAAAGTCGTAGTGCAATCGGGGAAAAAACCCCTAACTTGATTGTGAAGGGCGATCGCGCTTTTCGACCAATCCAACACAAAATCCGCCGTTTTAATCATCGGCGCATAAGTCGCCTCAGCATCATCTTGAACAACAGCTTTCACCTCACCATCCCTCAATTTAACCAAAGTTTCCACCAACAAATCCGCCCCAACATCCGCCAACCTATCGCCCAAAGAATCAGCATTATCCAACAGCGAAATACCAGCAAAAGTCTTCAACAACATCGCCCCAGTATCCATCCCAGCATCCATCAGCATAGTAGTAATACCAGTCTCCTTTTCCCCATCAAAAAGACATCGCTGAATCGGTGCCGCACCGCGATATTTCGGCAAAATTGAACCGTGAACATTAACGCAAGCCAAACTAGGAATATCTAGAATTTCTTGAGAAAGAATCTGGCCGTAAGCCACCACCACAAAAACATCAGCCTCCGTTTCCCGCAACATAGCAATAGTTTCCGCATCCTTCTTAATTCGGCGCGGCTGGAAAACCGGGAGACTGTGATTTAAGGCCACATCTTTAATAGGTGAAGGCATCAATTTATTGCCCCTTCCCCGGCGTTTGTCCGGCTGAGTCACCACACCCACCACCTCAAATTCGGGATGACTCAGCAAACTGGACAAAGTGGGAACAGCAAAATCGGGAGTGCCGAAAAAAACAATTTTCATAGATTTTTAGTTAAGTAGAACAGCCAGAAAAAACCATAACATATTACAGGATCTATGTTAAGCATCTGCATACTATACAGTTAAAAGTATCGGCAATTCACTAATTTGCTGAAACTGCTGTCTAATTTGATTTAGGATATTTTCATCTACAGTTTCAACATCGTAGGCGCTACTATCTACTGCGGTGATTATTAACCAAGGCTGATTTTCATTCAGAAGATAGCCTTGAAACTTACCGTCAATTACTTGCGTGATTTCTGCTACTAATTTTAACAACAATTCACTGGAAATTAATTGCCGATCGTCTGCTATTTGATAAAGTTTTTCGGCTGTTGTTCCTAGACATTCTAAGTTAGTAATTTGCCACTGAGTTGTTGCAATTGCGGGGGCGATGATCTCTAGGATATCTATGAGGTTGATAGCGAGAAAACCGTCAGGGGTTGAGTCACTAATCGTAATACCGCGCATGGTTTTTAGTCCTGTTTTTATGGTATATCTAAGGGAGAACCACCACCGCCTTGTCTTTTGAAACCAGATCGCACTCCAATTTGGCGATCGTTAAATTGCCACAGGTGTTGATGAGGGGGAGGTGCATGGTTGGGGCGTGGGTTGCCATTTCTATAGGTGGGACTGGTGAAGTCAATATCGCGAACTGGATAGCCGTTACTGTCAAATTCACGAGCTTGATAAATTCTATGATTAATTATATCCCATCGCAGTTGTGAATGAGGCCCAATAGCGCTGCTGTCAGGCAGGGGTCTGTTACTTCCTGGTAAGCGTTTTGGCTCTTGTTGTTCAAATACTATTGTGCCGTCAGCATAGCATGAGTGGATTGCGCGATCGGGGGTGAACATAAACCTATTTTATTACTTTTAGGAAGTCGCGATCGCCTTAATTAAATCGTCTTAATTAAATCATAAGCTGTTGTGACATTTAAATCAATTTTTCACTCCAGCAAGCAATCTCAAATCTAAAATCGACTGACAGACTCTTTTTCATAGGTAGCGATTGGCTGATTTGTAATAATTGAGTAGAGAACATCTGGGTCTAAATCTGCTCCATTGTCCCAGTAAATAGTCCCCAAATCTGGATTAATTTTGACTTGAAGAAAGTAACTCAGGTCTTCTAAAGGGGAAAATATTCCCGTGAATTCAATCAGTTGACTGATATCAACAACTCCCTCTATATCGTCTTCAAACTTGAGATGTAGTTGATATAATTCTAACGGCTTAACCGAGATAATATCTTTAAGCATTTGCATACTTGTCTTTTGAAGCCTAATCGCGCCATTTCTTAAAAGCTGAACTCCAGACTAAGGTTTTCACTCCTTCAACTCCGCCATCAAGTCGGCAACTGTACCACGACGTACATTGCCTTGTGCATAATCTTTCTCTGACTCTGCAACTGCTTGTAACAGTTCATCTCGACGCGGTTGTTTAAGTCGGTTTTGAATGATATCGATCAGGATAATCTGCTCTTCTGGTGAAAGAGATTCTACGGTTTCTATTGCTTGTTGAAAAAGAGATATTTTTTCAGCGGGAGTCATTTTTCGGCTGAGGTTGTAATCAGTCTATTTTAGCCTAAATTTGGTAAGCGCGATCGCCTTAATTAAATCATAGTTTTTTTAACGATCGGCAGTTCTTCCTTAGAATAATTTTAGCACAGAGAAGGTGATTTTTCAAACATAAATCGATTTATTTCGGCGCACTAATATCAAAAACCTGTAGTGGCGGGTTCACAAAAATATTTGTCACCCATCGACAAATCCTATAAACCCGCCCCGCCCTCACGCAGATGCTAAATAATCAGATTTTCAGGGTTATTTGAGGTTGTTGGTGAGGTGGGGGCGGGTTTAGTGAAATTGTTTGTGGGCTACCAATATTTCGGCGAACCCGCCCCTACCGAAATTGTGCCTATTTAACCGGATTTGCTATCACTCCTGAATTTTTTTTAAAGCGCTAGTGCACTACCGGAAAATCCACGAAAAGAGTAAAAAAGCAAAGAAGATTACACACAGGCAAGACCCTGCGCTATCTTCTTCCTCCCGGTGCAAAGGTTTCGCTGCGGCTGCTTGATGTTGAGGTGCTATTGCTTCTGCTTCCCGCTGTTGACGTTCCCTTTCTTCTGCTTCCCGGCGTTGAATCTTTACTTCCGCTTCCTGTTTTCTATCCTCTAATACACCCAAAGCCACATCGCGAATGTGCAAAACATCCGGCAAACTCGGATTAAGTTGCAAGGCCAGATTAAAATCTTCAACTGCCCGTTCTAACTGTCCTAATTTCTGATAAACTAAGCCGCGATGGTGGTAAACATCAGCGTCATTGGGATTAAGTCGCAATACCCGATCAAAATCTGCGATCGCACCCTGATACTCACCAATTTGAGCGTAAGCCAAACCGCGCTGAAAATTCGCCTCAAAGCGAGAACCGTCTAACTGTAAAACTTGATTGAAATCAGCAATCGCCGAAGAATATTCCCCATTTTTTACCCGTTGCAAACCCCGTTGCCAATAAGACTCAATGACGCTTAGTTGTAAATCCGCACCCAAACCTTGCAAACATTGATTTAGCTGGGTTACATAGGGAAAATCATCAATGGTTAAAGCCGCAGCCAAAGCATTTA
>Ga0335395_10000244_pt1 | contig 34403 bp, 28 predicted proteins | sample MAT02_FD_205744 | JGI IMG/M metagenome (GOLD analysis project Ga0335395, IMG submission 205744) | Freshwater microbial communities from Lake Fryxell liftoff mats and glacier meltwater in Antarctica - MAT-02 (spades assembly) (version 2) ... | reverse complement strand
TCGCGACTGGCGGTGATGCGCACGACGCCGCTCTCGGTGAACTTGCAGGCGTTCTGCAGCAGGTTGATGAGCGCCTGGCGCAGGCGGGTCTTGTCGGCCGTGATGCTGCCGAGGTCGGCGGCCGGGAGCCCGACCTCGAGCCGGTTACGTCGCTTCTCGACGTGCGGACGGATCCACGCGGCGACGTCGTCGACGAACTCGGCGAGCGTGAAATTCTCCCAGAACATGTCGACGCGACCGGCCTCGATCTTCGACAGGTCGAGCACGTCGCTGACGATGTTGAGCAGGTACTTGCCGGCGCCGCGGATCTTCTCGAGGTCGACGCTGGCCTCGTTCACGCCGGACTCCTCGAGCTCCTCGCGGACTAACTCACTGTAGCCGATGATCGCGTTGAGCGGGGTGCGCAGCTCGTGGCTCATGTTGGCGAGGAACAGGTTCTTGGCCTGGTTGGCGAGCACGGCCTCCTCGCGGGCGCGGTTGAGCTGGTCGTTGACCCGCTGCAGCTCGCCGTTGGTGCGGCCGAGGCGCTGCTCGGCGCGCGTCGAGGCCAGGTAGAACAGGCGCAGCGGCAGCAGGGTCAGCGCGAAGGTCGTCAACACCACGGTGAGGTAGACCCAGCGCTGGAGCGCGGGGTCGATCGGGCTGGCCTCAATGATCTGAAGCGCCTCGTAGTCACCGAGCTCGAGCGCGAAGAAGGTCACGATCACGAAGCCGCTGCAGGCCCACCGCTGCCAGCGCTCGCGCGGCTCGAAGCAGATCAGCGGGAAGCCGACGATCGGGAACAGCACCAGTTGCACGCCCGAGTCGCGCCCGAACAGCGAGGCGAACACGGCCAGCGCCGCGCCGCAGCCGGTCATCAGGCCGACGCGCGCCACGTTGAACCAGCCCGTGCGGTTGGCGAGCATGCACAGGAAGAACGCCAGCGCGAAGGGCAGCGCCAGCAGGCCCTCGTTGCCCGGACCGGCGACGCTGAAGATGCCGGAGTAAACGAGCGCCGTGCCCAACACCAGCAGCAACATCTGGTTGGTGAGCATGATGCGGGCCGCGAGGCTCGGGGAGCCGGCATACGGCACGCCCCAGAGCGTCGTGTCCTTGATCCTTTGCAGCGGCGAGGTCATCCGGCGAAGCTGCGCCCGCTCCTAGCCTATCTGCGCACGGGCGTCCGTGGCGATCAAGCGAGTCCTGCCTCGCGTCGCCACGTCAGACGCCCGCGTCGTTGCCACGCATGCTCAGGCAGCCCTTGTAGCGGGGTGTCTCCCACGACCAGGCCGCGTTTCCGCGCACCCACGAACGCAGACCTGCCACATAGAGATCGACCTCCACGGCCTTCTTGGGGCCGAATTCTCGGCGAAGATCCGGGAGGTGCGCGGCGGCCCATTCAAAGGCCTGGAGCTCGGCGTCATGCATGGCGACGGCCTTCTCGATCGCCTCGGCGAGGGTGAGGTGGTGCTCGTGGCGGAGCACGAACACGAGGTTGTGGGCGTTGTGCTCGAGCAGCTCCTTGTTGACCGAGAAGATGTCGTTGGCCCAGCACACACAGTTGCCGGCCAGTCGCTCGAGCGTGGCGACCGCGGTGTGCTCGCGGATCTCGCGGCCGAGGTGGAGGTGTTCGCCGAGCTCGATGCAGTCGTATACCGAGTCCATCGCGCCGGTGCAGCGGCGCATATCGACGTAGGCGGCGAGCGGCGGCACCAGGCCGAGCCCGCGGTTTTGCGCCTCCCAGCGGGTGCTCTGCAGATAGCGGTCGACGCTGCCGATAAAGCGGGCCATCCACGCGGCGTCGGACCACACGAGCATGCGCCGGCGCAGGTCGGTGAGCATGTGGAGCAGCGAGACGTCGCGCGCGCCGGGGGCGTGCTCGCCGTGGAGCACGGCGAGCACCTCGCGGTGCAGCGCGGCGAGGCTGGCCTCGTCGGCGTCACCGTCGTCGCAGTAGCAGTCGTCGTGCAGGAACAGCCAGGTGATCCAGTTGCAGATGAGCGCGAGCTCGGCGGCGCCGACACGCGGGTAGGTGAAGGCCGCCAGCCGCGAGAAGCGGATCAGTCGCAGGCGATTGAGGCGGTCGTCGCCGTCGACCATGCCCGGACTGTGCCGCTGCACCCACGCGACGTTTTGCAGCTCGGCCGCCGCGTGGTGGGGATTGACCGTCTCGCCCCGCAGTGGATGCATGTAAAAGGACATCGCCGACCACCAAAGAACTGTCCCCACCCATACCGACCACGCCGGCCCCACGCAAGCACCCGCCGATCTCTCGCGGAGGCATGTGGTATCGTCCGGCGCCTTGTCGGCCGCGCCACGCACGACGCCCCTGTTCACCGCTGCTGGGCTGCTGTGGTTCGCCTCAATGGTCGCGCTGGCCGTCTGGCTGCTGATGCGGACCGCCGGTGAATTCTTGGGGATGGCAGGGCTCGTGCCGCCCGAGCATCACCCGCCGGCCGGCAGTCACGTGCGCATCAGCCTGGTCAGCGAGGTCGCCGAGGAGGCGTGGCCGCAGGTGGTCGACCTGCTGAGCCCGACGCTCCCCGGACACTGGCCGCTGGCGCCGCCGCCGGCCGAGACGCGCGCGTGGCTCGACGCCCACCTGCTCTACCGGCTCGCGCCCGTGGACCAGGCCGCGCTGGCGCGACGCCTCGAGCCGGCTGCGCTGCGGGCGGTGGTCGCCGGGCTGCACGCGCGTATGGCCAGCCCGCTGTTCGCGGTCGGCGACGAGGACCCCCGGCGCGACCCGCTGGGCCTGCGCAGCCTCAGTGAAGTGGAGCCGGCGCGCCTCGGTCTGCTCGCGGGCGATGGCCCGGTCGCCACGCCGGCGGGCGACCTGGTGTCCGCGGACGGCCGTACGTTGCTCCTGTATCTTCGGACAGGTCTGTCCGCGACCCGCCTGCATGCGTGGATCGGGGTACAACTGGCTGCGCGCTTCGGTGTGACGAGCGGCGTCGAGGTCGTCGTGTTGCCGATGGCGGTCGACGCCGCTTCATCGGCGCTATCTGCTTCATCCACTTCATCCGCTTCATCGGTCAGCGTGGCAGATCTCCTGGCGGCCGGGCTCGCCGCGCTGACGCTGGTGCTCGCGCTCGGGCTGCGACGCGTCCGTGTCGCGCTCGCGCTCGTGCTCGTCGTCGGCGCCGGGGTGCCGCTGGTGCTGCTGCTCGCCGGGGGCATCGACCCGCTCGCCGCTCCGCTGCTGCTCACGCTGCTCGGCGTCGCGGCCTCGTGTGCGCCGCCGGTCGGGGACAGCGGGCGCAGCTCGACGCTCCGCCTCGCGCTCGCCCTGCTGCCGCTGCTGCTCCTGCCCTATCCGGTGTGGCAGCGCTGGGCCGTGGCGTGGGTGCTCGGCGGGCTGGCTTTGGTGTTCGCGGCCGTCGTGGTCACGCCGCCGCTGCTGCGGCTGGCCGCGGCCCGCCCGGCGCCGCTCCCCGTGCTCCGGGCGACGCGGAGCTGGCCGCTCGCGGTCGGCTTACTCACGATGGTCGCGTGCCTGTCCGTAGGGACATGGTCGTTGGGACATGTCTCCGGGGCCATGCTCACCACGGACCGGGGCGACGGCGTGAGCGGTGAGTTCTTCGCGCCCGCGCGCATGGCCGAGCTGCGCACGAGCCCGGCGGTGGACGACGCCGCCGCCCTCGCGGCCGCGGTGGACGACGCCGCCGTGCTCGCGCCGCTGGTGCCGGCCGCAGCGGTGCGCCTCGACGCGCCGGGCGGCCTGTTGCTCGCCGACGGGGCGTGCGCGACGCGAGCCGCCCAATTGGTGCCGCTCGATCTCCCGGGTCGCGTCGATCTTCTGCGTGTGATCCTCAGCGAGCAGGGCATGCGGCCCGACGCCTTCGGCGAGTTCCTGAGGGCGCTCGACGCCGGGCGCCAGCCGACCCCCGCGGCCGCGCTCGCGGGGCCGCTCGCCAGTTGGTTCACGGCGCACCTGGAGCGCGATGAGTCTGGCGTGACGGCGGTCAGCCGCGTGCAGCTCGCCGATCCCCTGCCCGCCGATACGTTGTTGCCGCCCGGGCTGCGCGGCCCCGCGGTGTTCGCCCACCACGAGCAGCAGGCCCGCCTGGGACGGCTGGCGCTGGCGCTGGCGCTCGGCGCCTGGCTGGCGGCATTCCTGACCTGGCTCGGCGCGCGCAGCTTCGCCGTCGCGCTCACCTCGGCGATCGTCGGGCTCGCGGCCCAGGCCGGCGCGCTCGGCCTCGCGGTCGCGGCGGGGATCTCGAGCGTGCCGCTGCTGTTGCCGCCGCTGCTGCTCGTCGGAGCGATCACCGCCGACGCGAGCGCGCGCTGCTGCCAGGCCGACGGCGCCACACGGCCGGTGCTGACCTTCGCCTGCCAGCTCTCCGCGGCGCCCGTGCTGCTGGTCAGCGCCGACCCGCAGTGGCGCGGCTTCGGCCTGCTGCTCGGGCTCGGCGGCGTGCTGGGCTTCGCGCTGGCGACCCGCGCCGCGCCGCCAATCTGCGCCTGGCTGCGCCGTTTGCTGCGCGAGGAGGCCGCGACATGAGGCGACTCATTCTCCTGGCCCTCGGGACCTGCCTGATCGCACATGTCGCGCAGGACAGCCTCGCCGGCCCGGCCCCGGCGGCCGCGCCCGAGGAGCCGCTCGCGCGCGCAGCCAGTCATCGCGTGAAGCTGTGGCAGAAGGCCGGCACCGGCGCCAACCTGACCGCCCGCTACCGCATGACCCGCAAGTCGTCGCTGCTGTTCGAGCCGCTGAGCACGCAGGGCAGCCTGCGCTTCACGGCCCCGGCGACGCTCGAGCTGCGCGACGAGGAGCCCGGCGGCGCGACCACCTCGGTCACCGGCGGAGCGCTCACCATCGTCGCCAACGACCCCGCGCTGCCGGTCGGGCCCACGCTGGGCGACGGCTCGCCGGTGCGTCGCTGGCTGCTTGACCACCTGCTCGCGCTGCTGGGCGCGCGCGACCTGGTGGCCTTGCGCGCCGAGGCCCGCCTGCGCCCGGTGTTCGGGCTCCGCACCGCCTTCGAGCTGTCGCCCGCGCCTGGTCACCCGGCCCGCGCCGCGGTCCACGACCTCGCGATCCAGCTCGACCCGGAGTCGGGCGAGCTGGTCCGGCTGGTGATCACCGAGACTGGCGGCGACGTCGTGACGCTCACGCTCTCGGAGCACGTGCGCACGCCATGAGTCTCACTCGATGCCGCCAGTGAGCTCCAGGAACTCGTCCTCGCTGAGCACCCGCAGCGGCGCGCCGGCGGCGATCAGCTCCTCGGCCTTCTTCTGCTTGCTCGACTTGGCGCCCTTGCCCGCCCCGACCACCAGGTAGCCGAGCGCCTTGTTGACGCCGCTCGGGACCTCGCCGCCGAGCGCGACCACCCGCGCCTGCGCCTGCTCGCGGGTGAAGCCCTCGAGCGTGCCGGTGAACACGAAGCTCTTGCCGGCCAGGGCCCCGCCGGCGACCGGAGCCGCCTTCTCGCCGGCGAGCACCTCGACGTGCTCGAGCAGCGCGTCGATCACCTCGCTGCGCGCGGCCAGGCCCTCGACCAGCGCGTCGGCGATCGCCTCCTTGATGCCCTTGATCTCCATCAGGTCGGCCTGTGTCAGCGCGCGGATCTTCTCGAGGGTCAGGTACTCACCGGCGAGCAGCTTGGCGTTCTGGTTCCCGAGGTGCGGGGCGCCAAGCGCCTGCAGGAACACCGCCAGCGGCAGCCGGCGCTTGGCCGCGATCTCGGCGACCAGGTTCTGCGCGCTCTTGCGTCCGAGCCGCTCGAGCTCCTCGAGGTCCTCCGCCCGTAGCGCGAAGAAGTCCGCGGGGCTGCTCAACAGGCCAGCGTCGACCGCCGCCGTGATCACCTTGGGCCCGAAGCCCTGGATGTCGATCGCCTTGGCGAAGTGCTCGAGCTCGCCGAGCCGGGCCATCACGCACTGCTTGGGCTGGCTGCAATACAGGAACTCGCCCTCACGCTTCTTCTGGCGCAGGGTCGGGCTGTTGCACGCGGGGCAGTGGGTCGGGACCGCGTACGGCCGGGCGTGCGCGCCGGCCTCGATCACGCGCTCGACGTTGGGGATCACGCCGCCGCGGCGGGTGACCTCGACCCGGCAGTCGTGGGTGACGCCGAGCGCCTCGAAGATGTTGAGGTTATGCAGGCTGGCGCGGCCGATCATCGCCCCGCTGAGCTCGACCGGCTCGAGCAGCGCGACCGGGGTGATCACGCCGGTGCGACTGACCGACCACAGCACGTCCCGGAGGTCGGTGACCCCGCTGTCGCCCTGGAACTTGTAGGCGATCGCGTAGCGCGGGTGATGTCCGGTGAGCCCGAGGCGGGTCTGCTCCTTGATCGTCGAGGTCCGGTACACGACGCCGTCGATCTCGTAGTCGAGGCCGGCCCGCGCCTTCGCGAACCGCTCGTAGGCGGCCTGGAGCTGCTCGCGCGGCACGAACTCGTGGTCGATCTCTGCGAAGCCGAGGGTCTTGAACAGCGCGAACTTCTCACGCTCGTCGACGAAGTCCGGGCCGATGACGTCGTAGGGGAAGAAGCTCAGGTGCGCCGCGCGGCTCTTCGCGGGGTCCTTCTGCTTGATCGATCCCGCCGTCAGGTTGCGCGGGTTGGCGAAGTCGTCCTTGAAGCGCTGGAACTCGCTCAGCTTCATATACAACTCGCCGCGGATCTCGAGCTCGACCCCGCCGGTCTTGAGCGCGCCGGGGATCGACTCGATCACCAGCGCGTTGGTCGTGATGTCCTCACCCTCGACCCCCGAGCCGCGCGTCGCCGCCAGCACCAGCTTGCCGGCCCGGTCGTAGCGCAGGCTACACGCGACGCCGTCCATCTTCGGCATCACCACGATCTCGCCGGTGAACTTCGCCGCCCAACTGTGCAGGTCGGCCTCGTTGTAACACTTGTCGAGCGACAGCATCGGCCGCTTGTGAATGACCCCCGCGCCGAAGCGCTGCTCCGGCGGCAACAACACCGCCTCGTCGGCCGCCAGCGCCGGCTCGCCAGAGTGCGACGGCCCCATCGACTCGAGCACCGCCGCGCCTGGCCGCACCCGTCGCAGCCGCTCGACCAATTGATCGTAGAGCGTGTCAGGCAGCGTCGGTGCGTGACTATCCCAATACTCGACGTTGCCGCGGCGGACCAACGCCTCCAGCTCGTCGGCGGTGAACTTCGGCAGGCCCGCCTGCACCGCGGCGGCGTCGAGGGCCAAGAGGTCGGCTGCATTGCGACTCGTGCTGTGCGTCATGCGGCCGGGATGATAGCGCCAGATCGCCAACAGACGACGTTTGATGGCCATATAGACCGGATGAGCGGATTCGCTCGAAACTTGGCCCGGGCCCGAAAGATGAGGGAGGCCCATGGCGCGGCCGCGATGCTGCTCAGGATCATCGACCACAAGGGACTCGCCCTCAGCGAAGAGCAGCGCCAGCAGATCGAGACCTGCGAGGACCGGGCCCAGCTCGAGCTCTGGGCCGATCGGGCGCTCGACGTGAAGACGGCCGCCGAGCTGTTCGCCTGACGACCTATCACGGTGGAGTCCGCGGTCGGTGTCGAGGGCCCCTGCGGGCCCCGACGCTCACTCCTCGTTCTTCTTGTTGGCCTCGGCCTGGGCCTTGAGCTGCTTGAGCAGCTTCTCTTGCTCTTCGATGGTGTCGTCCTCGGCCATGCGCTTGTCGCCGGCCATCGCTGCGGTGTCGACGTCGAACTTCTCGAAGCGCGCGAGCATTTGATAGATCGCCAGGCGGCTGGCCGGGGCCGGGCCCTCGGTGTCGAACTCGTCGTTCTTGGCGGGGATCCTGATGTCCGCCTTGGCGCCCTCGATGACGCACTTGTGGGCGATCGTGAGGGCCTTGTCGGAGTCCTTCATCTTCGAGGCCATGCCACCGAGCAGCTTGAAGGTGCCGCCGTAGCCAACCAGCATGGTGTCGAGCGCCGCGGTCGCGCCGCAGCGGGCGAACAGCGGGTCGTACTTGTCGGGCACGATCGAGGTGTTGGGGTCGATGCCTCCCTCGGCGTTCTTCTTCCCGAAGTCGCCGCCGGCGGTGGCCAACATTTGATAGTCGGTCAGCAACTGGCGAAACAGCATCGAGTGGATGAAGGCGCGCTTGAGCGAGTCGCCCGCGAGCTTCGGTGAGAACACGAAGGTCAGGTCGTTGTAGCCGCCGCCGAGGTCCTCGCGGAAGAAGCCGTAGCCGCTCTCCTTGTCGATGACGACGGCGCGGGCCTTCTCGGGGATCAGCTCCGAGCCCTGCACCGCCCAGACCGTGTGGGTCTCGCCGAGGAACTCGACGCGGTCCTTGAGCTCCTTCATGTTGGTGAGCAAGATGAGCAGCTTCTCGTCGGTCTGGATGTCGGAGACCCAGCCCTTGAACGGCGGGTCGACCGAGTCGGCGAAGGTGCGCGGCGGCAGCTCCTCCTGACCGAGGTCACGCGAGATCTGGCGCAGCACGCTGCGGAAGGGCTCGTCGCCGCCGACCTTGCGGCGGGCATACATCTTGACCTCCATCCACTTGTTCCAGTGGGCCTCGCGACCGGCGCTGTAGTCGGTCTTCATCGCCTCGACGACGCCCTTGACGTCGCCGGGCAGCGCACCGATCGCCTTGGCGCCCGCGTCCGAGTTGAAGAACGCGATCAGCTTGAGGTCGGCGTAGGCGCGGAGGATCTTGTCCTTGGTCTCGTCGCCGTAGCTGTACTTGATCTTCTCGATGATGCCGCCGTAGTCGCTGCGGGCGTTCTTGCGGAAGGTCCAGGAGTCGGCCTCGGCGGTGCCGAGCACGATCGCCTTGATCTTGTCCTCCTTGGTCAGGCCCTTCTTGACGCGGATGACCGCCATGACGCCCGGCGTCAGCGCGTAGTTGAGGCCGTCCTTGACGTCGATGACGGCCTCGAGCACGTCGGGGAGGCGCTCCTTGTTGCTGTAGATCTCGGCGAGCAGCGGTCGCAGCGCCTCACGCACGGGGTCGGCCGGGATCTCCACGATCGGCTTGCCCGCGTCGTCCGTCTTCTTGCCGGCGTTCGCGTACGCCATGTCGCGTTCGAGCTTGTCTTTGCGGCTCTCGCCGCAGGCCGTGATCGTGCCAGCAACGGCGAGCACGAGGGGTAGGACGCGAAAGGACAGTCGCATGCGTTCTCCGAGCCAATGCCGGGCAAATCTGCGGCAAATGGGCCCGTCGCCACGGTATGGGAAGCGCCGCGCCTCTGTCAAACCGCGCCCGAGGGTCGACTCCTGGCGGACGGGGTCCTCGCGCCCGCGAGCGCGGGTCCGCACCAGGCCGCGAAACACCCGACGCCCGGCTTTCTCTCACGTTCCAGGCCGATCGCCCGGCTTGACCGGGCCCGGGCCAGCCCGCATGGTACTCGAACGTCGTCTCCGTCCCCGGGTGGAGCGACGTGAGCAGAGGAGCCGATCATGTCCGCGACCCACGAACACACCCACGAGCACCCGACGACCCCGCAGCCGACCCCGCCAGCGCAGGACGACCCGGAGATGGCCGGGGGTCTCGGGGTGACCGAGACCGCCGCCGCGAAGATCCGCGAGATCCGCGACGCCGAGGCGATCGAGGGCAGCTACGCCCTGCGCGTCAAGGTCATGGGCGGCGGCTGCAGCGGCTTCCAGTACGACCTGTACTTCGACGAGCCCGCCGAGGGCGACCAGAGCTTCACCAGCAACAGCGTCAGCCTCGTGTGCGACCAGATGAGCTTCATGTACCTGATGGGCACCCAGATCGACTACGTCGAGGGGCTCCAGGGCGCGGGCTTCAAGTTCGGCAACCCGAACACCACCGGCAGTTGCGGCTGCGGTAGCTCGTTCTCGGTGTGAGCTCCGACCGCGGCGCGCGAGGCATCGACGCCCCGCGCGAGCGGGTCCTCGCCGCGCTCGGGCCCGAGGTACTGGTCGCCGACGACGGCCGCTACGCCCGCTACGACGGGGCCGTGGGGCCCTTCCCGCCCGGCCTCGTGGTCCGCCCGAGGTCCCAGGGCGAGGTGGTCGAGCTGGTCGCGTTGTGCCACGCGCTCGCCGTCCCGCTGAGCCCACGCGGCGCCGGCACCGGCACCGTGGGCGGCTGCCTCGCAGACCACGGCGGTCTCGTGCTCGACCTCGCGGGTCTCGACCGCATCCTCGACATTGACGAGCACTCGCTGCTCGCGGAGGTCGAGCCGGGGGTCACCACCGCTGCCTTGCACGCCGCCGTCGAGGCGCGCGGGCTGTTTTACCCGCCCGGCCCGGCGAGCTTGCAGAAGATCCTCAACCCGGGCAAGGTGTTCCCGGGCTAGCGAGACGCGAGCTCCGCCTCGAGCTCGCGGATCTGCAGCGCCGCGGCCTCGAGCTTGCGCTCGAGCTCGAGGCTGTGCGAGCTGACCTCGAAGTCGCGGGCCTGGAGGTCGTGCTGGGCCTGCTTGAGCTCGTGGATGTCGGTGCTCGAGCGGACCCACTGCAACACGCGGCCCTCGGCGTCGTGCTGCGGGACGGCGTCGTGCTGCAGCCAGCGGTACTCGCCGTCGCGGCGGCGTAGGCGGTACTCGAGCTGATAGGCGCGCCCGCTGGCCTGCGCGGCGGTCCACGCGGCGTGCGTGCGCGCGAGGTCTTCGGGGTGGACCAGCTCGGTCCAGTGCAGGGCGAGCTCCTCGTGGGTGCGGCCGGAGAACTCGCGCGTGCGACGATTGACGTAGGTGAGGACGCCGGAGGGATCGATCGTCGAGAGCAGTTGGGGCACGGAGTCGGCGAGGAAGCGGCGCTCGGCCTCGGACCTCGCGCGCCGCGAGAGGTCGACCGCCACGGTCGCGTATCCGGCGAGGGTGCCGGTGGCCGGGTCGTTGACGCGAAACTGGTTGAGGTGGACCGGGATCGCGTGGCCGCTGCGAAAGTGACGGAGGCGAAACTCGCCGACCCAACGACCGTCCTGCTGGACCGCCGGGAGGACCTGCGCGCGCAGGCGTTGTTGGTCCTCCGGGGCGAAGAAGTCGATCATCTCGTGGCCCTGGACCGCGGTGAGGTCGCCCAGGCCGACCAGCGCGAGACCAGCGGGGTTGAGGTAGATCGCCTTGCCCTCCGGTGAGGCGTAGGCGATGAAGTCCGCGCTGCTCTCGGCGACCTGCCCGAGGTGGCGCTCTTGCAGCTCGCGCTGCTTGCGTTCGGTGATCTCGAGGACCACGCCGACCAGGCGCAGCGGCACGCCGGTGCTCGCGTCGAACTCGGCCTGGCCGACGCCCCGCAGCCAGCGCGTTGTCCCGTCGCTCGCGCTGACGCTGCGGTACTCGATGTCGATGCGCGGCGGACCGCCCGGCGTCAGCGCGCGCTGGACCGCCTGACTGACCCTGGCCCGGTCGTCGATGTGGACGCCGCGCAGGAACACGCCGTAGTCGACGCTGGCGTCCGGGGCCAGGCCGAACAGCGCGCGGCAGCGGGCCGACCACGCGAGCATCCCCGTCGGCGGATAGAAGTCCCAGGTGCCCACGCCAGCCGCGTCGACGGCGTCGCGCAGACGTGATTCGGAGTCACCGGGTTCGTCGATCATCAAACTGCGCGCTGCTGCGAGCCGATCCACTGGCCGAGGATCGCCGCGAGGTCGAGCAGGCGGGTCGAGTAGCCCCACTCGTTGTCGTACCACCCGACGATCTTCACCAACTGGCCCAGACCCATGCAGGCGCCGATGTCGACGATGCTCGAGTGCGGGTCGCCGAGGATGTCGGACGACACCAGCGCCTCGTCGCGGACGTCGAGGATGCCCTGCAGCGCCTCGCTGGCGGCGGCCTCCTTGAGCGCCTCGATCACGCGCTCGAGGCTCGGGCTGCCCTCGAGGGTGCACACGCAGTCGAACAGCGAGCCGTCGACCACGGGCACGCGCACGGCGGTGCCATCGACCTTGCCGTTGAGGTTCGGGAGCACCAGCGCGATCGCCTTGGCGGCGCCGGTGGAGGTCGGCACGATGTTGATCGCGCCGGCGCGGCCGCGTCGGAGGTCCTTGCCGGACAGCGTGTCGATGATGCCCTGGCCGTTGGTATAGGCGTGGGTCGTGCCGACCAGGCCCCAGCGCACGCCGAAGATCTTGTCGAGGGTCGCCAGCACCGGCGTGAGCGCGTTGGTGGTGCAGCTCGCGTTGGAGATCAGGCGGTCCTTGTCGGGGTCGAGGGACTCGTCGTTGACGCCGACGACGATCGTCTTGTCGACGCCCTTGCCGGGCGCGGCGAGGATGACGTGGCTCGGGCCGTCGCTGGCGGTGCGGTGCGCTGCCAGGCCGGCGCGGTCGGTGAAGCGACCGGTGGCCTCGATCACGATGTCGACGCCGTGGGCGTTCCACGGGATCTTGCTCGGGTCCTTCTCCTTGAACAGCGCGATCTTGCTGCCGTTAACGTGCAGCGCGTGCTCGCCGTCGGGCTTGACCTTGGGCAGGTTCCAGCGGTGCACCGAGTCGTGCGTCATCAGGTAGGCCAGCTCGTCGGCGTCGGCGAGGTCGTTGGCGGCCACCACCACCATGGGCGGGCCCTTGCGCGCCGCTCCCGAATTGGCCGTGTCGGCCGTGGCCCGCGCGAGCGCGTGTCGAAGTGCGAGCCGGCCGATGCGGCCCATTCCGTTGATCCCGAGGCGAATTGGCGTCATAACGCCGCGGAGGATAGGTCAAGCGCAAAGCCCCGGCAACGCGGCACCCGGACCCCGATCGCGCCCTATTCACCAGCACTGCGCGCCCCGTGCCCCGTACCACCGGAACCGTGAGTCCGCGCATGCACCCTCCGCCCGGCTTTGATACCGTTCCCTCCCCGCATGCCCCGCCTCGCACCCGTCCTCGCCCTCGCCCTCGGCGCTGCTCTCGGCGCTGCTTGTAAGAAGCAGCCGCAGCAAAAGCCGGACCGCCACGGGCGCGACGAGATCGCCGCCACGCCCATCACAGCCCCCGCCGGACTGCCCGCGCCGCACAAGCTGTCCCGAGAGCCAGATGCCGCGCTGCACGTCACCGCCCCGGCGGCCACGCTCGCCGCGGCCGCAGCCTACGTACCGCAGGCGCCGAGCCTCACCGAGCTCAGCGAGCTGGTGCTGGCGACCCAGGGCCCGGCCGACTGGGCGAAGGCCGTCGGCGCGCAGCTCGATGGCCAGCGCGCGTGGACCGGCGCGCACGTCGAAGGCGAGGACATCCTGCACTTTGGTTTGCAGCGCGGCGGCGCGGCCAAGGTCCAGGCGGCGATGGCGAAGTACCCGAAGCGCGGAGAGTTCGGCGCGGTCGCGCTGCCGCATGCTGCCTTCGCGGTGCAGGGCGGCGAGCTGGTCAAGGCGACGGCCGGGGGCCTGGCGCGGCTCGCCTGGGTCGACGCCACCGCGAACACGCTGACGGTCGCCGGCACGCTCGAGGGTCTGGCCACCGGTCGCACGCTCGCGAGCGCGTACGGCAAGCAGCCGCTGTGGTTCACGATGGTCGAGGCGCGCGGGCAGGCGCTGCTCGGCCGCTACCCTTACGGAAGGATCGCCGCGACCGGCACCGGTCTGCACAACCTCGACATCACCGCGACCGCGAGGACCGGCCAGAAGTTGCCGGTGCTGCGGGAGATCGCGCCTGGACCGCTCGGGGGGGCCCTGACCGGCAAGACGATCGCCGCCGGGGCCAGCGCGCGCTGGACCGGCTACAAGGAGGCCGTCCGCGAGGTCACGCATCAACTTCAGGCCGCGGTCGACCGGGCCGGCTTCGCCGGCAAGATGATGCTCGACCCGATCGCCGACCAGGCGACGCGCGTGCTCAAGGCGTGGAACGGCCGCGTGCTGTTCGCCGTCGGGCCCGCCCGTCACCTGCGCCTCGGCCTCGGCGCCGACGACCCGAACGCCGCGCACCGCGGCCTGCTGACGCTGCTACGCGACATCACCGAGAACCTCCAGCTCGCGCGCATGTTCGTGTCCAACATCCCCAACGCCTCGATCAAGAAGGTCGGCGACAACCCGGAGCTGTGGATGTTGACCGTCACCGGGATCACCAATCAACTCCCACCGGCGGCCCGCACCCTCGTCGACGACGGCCGACTGCGGGTCGCGTTCCACGGCAGCCCCCACGCGGGCGGCGTGCTGGTGGTCATCGGCCCGAAGGCGGACAGCGAGCTCAAGGCCTGGGTCGCCGAGGCCGCGAGCGCGACGTCAGGCAAGGACAGCATGAAGGACCTCGTACACGCCACCGTGGCGACCAGCCCGGAGGCCATCTCGGCGCTGCTCCTGCTGCTCGAGCAAGCCCAGCGCGCGGAGCCTGCCGCCAGCGACAAGGCGCTCGCGGCCTTCCTCGCGCTCACCGCCGACCGCCCGCCGACGCAACTCGTGATGCGGCAGGTCGAGCAGCGCTACGAGATCTCGGTGCGCGGGCCCGAGGCCGCCAAGCCAAGCCGCTAGCCGTCCGAAGGGTCAGCCGCGCGGATCGACGACCCGTCCGAGGAACAGGATCTGGCCGCTGCGGGTGTCGCGGATGAAGTAGAGGAACGGCCGGTCGGCGGTGAAGCTCGGAGGCGGATCCATCGCGAGGCTGCGCGTCATGACCACCGCCGTGGCCGCGGCGGCCTCGGTGCCGGCCTCGCCGACGTCCACGAAGGCCTCGTGGATCACACTCGAGATCTGCAGGCGCCCGCGCGACATGCCCGAGAAGTCGGCCGCGCCGGTGAACGCGGCCGGCATACCCATCGCCGACAGCGTCGCCGACAGCTCGAAGCTCGCGCGCGTGGTGAAGCGAGGCAGCGCCACCTTGACCTCCGTGGGTCGCAGCGCCGCGGTCCACTCGCCGAGGCGCTGCGTGGTCAGCGAGGCCTCCAGGGCGGACAGGCCATCGGCCGCGCGCGGCAGCACGATCATCATCGCCAGGCGCTCGCCGACGTAAGGCAGCTCCAGCAGTTGCGCGTCGCCCGACTCCGCGTAGGCGAAGCGGCGCTTTTGTTGCATCGTCGGCACGTCCGGCGCGACCGCGAGTCCGGGCACCTGAAACGGTTTGTCTTCGGTCTGGGCCGGGTCGAAGGCCCGCAGCCACGCGCCCTTGAAGTAGATCGCGCTGGTCAGCACCAGCCGCGTGCCCGCGTTGATCGCTGGCGGCGCGAGCAGCTCGGCGATCTTGCCCTGGGTCTGTTGCGAGACCCAGGCGTTGATCGTCTGGCGCGCCTGCTCGGTGGCCGCGAAGTCGATGCCGACCAGCTCCGCGCCGTATTGCGTGCGCGTCAGCTCGAGGTACGCCGGCACGAAGGGCTCATCCTGCGCGCCCCACAGCCGGTTCGCGGCCTTCAACACGACCCCGCCCACGCCCGAGTCCGCCGCGCCGAGGTCGGCCGCCGCCGCCGCCTGCGCGGCGTGCAGGCGCGGGCCTGGCAGCGCCTCGAAGTGCAGCGCGCGCGCCATCTCTTGCGCGGTCGTCCCGGCCGCGCCGGCGTGGGTCATCGCCAGGGCGGTGCGCAGGTTACCTGGCGCGAAGAACAGGTTGCCCTCGGCCGTGCGCAGGCGCTGATACAGGTCGATCGCAAAGGCGTCGCTGCCTGAGATCCACGCGGGTACGTCGGCGCGGGCCTCCGGGCTCACGAGCACCGCCTGCGGGCGTCCGGGCTCCGCGCGCGCGGGCGGCTTACATGCCAGCAGCAGCAGCACCGGCGCGAGCAGGCAGCGATGCGTCCCATGTATCCGCACGGAGTCCTGATACGATACGGCCTGGCCCAAAGGCCAGGTCTAGTCCTCGTCCTTCGGCTTGCGCTCGAAGTCTGCGACCGTCACGTTCGGCACGAAGGCCAGCGCCTCCGAGACGTAGAGGCCGGTGTGGAGGATGAGGTGTGTCACCGTCCGCACCAGCACGCCGCCGGGCACATCCGCCACATACGCCGCGCCGCGGTTACCGTCACCATCGTGCCTGATCTCGACCCACTTCATCGCATGCCTTCGTTTCGAGTTCGTGCCGCCGGAGGGATTCCGTGGGGGATCAGAGCGAGATGCGCGCAGACCGGCGGTGCATTGTAGGCGAGCGCTCCCGGCAAGCCAAGAACCTGACAGGGTCGCACTCAACGCGGCGCAGCGTGGGGAATTGACGGCCCGCGACCGACCGACTTCCAGCGCCTCGGAGGCTCTGTTGCCTGCACCCCCGTCGCAAACAGGTGCACGCCCACCGGCCAGCGCCCGCCGCCGGTCTCCGGCAGCGTCCACACGCTGGCGCCTGCCACCAGGTCCAGGGTCAGAGATCGCAGGTCCAGGTAGCGCAGGCAGTTGCGGCCCCGCTCGCACATCCGCCGGTGCAAGGACCACGCGACCCCCACCTCCACGCCGGGGAAAAATCCCTCGTATCTTCGCAGCAACTCCCGCGTCGCCGCCCCGTCGACGCCGGCGCAGGCCAACAGCCACGCCGCCCGCAGCCTGGCTCTGGCCCGCAGCGCCGGCCCTGGCACCGCCGCCAGCAGCCGCAGCGCATCCCCCTGCTTGCTGATCCGCGCCGGCAGCTCGGGCACCTTGAGCACCGGCGTACACGCGCGCCACGGTCCCATCCATCCGCGTCGTACGATCAACGTCGCCTGCGGGTCCTGGTCCCACGCCGCCCACAGCCACCGGTGCGCCAGCAGCACGTCTCGCGTGCGCATGGTCTTGGCGAGCTTGGCGATTTCCTCCGTCCGTCCGGGGCCCGTAGAGGTGGCGCATCCCGCCATCGCCGCGACCACGCCCTGGCCGTCGCGGACGGCGTACTGCGGCCCACAGCGCCCGAACGCCCGAAGCCCAGCGCTCCCGCGAGCGCCTCCCCAGCGCCCTCCTCTAAACCAGTCTCCATGCCAGATCCTTTGCTTTTTCATAACAATTCCACTCCAAATACATACTTGCACATCCATTCAGTCATGACAAGAGCCCCAAAAGCCCCAAGACCCCAAGACCCCAAGGCACACGCCGGCCGCAGCCAGTCCGGGCCAACTGTCGTAGACTTCGGCCACGCAGCTCCGTCATGCCGGCCCGCCAAAAGCCCCCACTGCCCGCCCCGTTTGCCACCACCCAGGAGGTCGCCGCGGCCGCGGGTGAAGTTCACCGTGACACGCTACGCCGATGGTGTAAGATGACCCTTTTGCCAGAGCCCACGATCATCAGTCGTGGTCGAGGCGGGGTACACAGTCGCTGGCCCGGCTGGGCGGTCGAGCGCGCCGCGTGGGTCTACCACCAGGTCCAGACCGGCTACACACTCCCGGAGATCGTCGAGCAGGTCCAGGCCGGCCAGGCCCCGGGACCCGCCGCGAGCGGACCCTCCGGGACCTCCGAAGATCCAGCGAGATAAGTCGCCCGCGGTCCTCACGAACACCCGCACCGACGAGCAAAACCGGGCCCCGCGAGTTACGCGGAGCCCGGTCGTTCACTCGACCCTGTCGGGTCAGACCTGACGGCGACGGCGGAGGCCGAGGCTGGCCAGGACGAGCAGCGCGAGGCCGACCGGGGCCGGGGCGCCGTTGCTGTCGCAGTCGCAGCCGAAGCCCTCGTCGTCGATCGCGCCGCTGCTGTTGCTCGAGTCCGTGGCCGTGTCGCTGTTCGACTCGGTCGGCTCGGTGTCACCGGCGCTCGCGCCAGTCGTCGGCGCGCTGGTCATGGTGTCGCTCGCGCCGCTGTTGCTCTCGCTGCCGGTGCCGGAGTCGGGCACGCACTCGCCGACCGTATTGTCGTCCGAGGTGCATACCAGGCCCGCGGGGCACCCGTTGCCGCCCGTACCGCGGCAACCGTCGATGCACAGCATGTCCTCGCAGACCTGGCCGCTGTCGGGCGCGCCGCAGTCGGGGTCGGTGGTGCAGACGCAGCCGTTGTCGTTGTTGCCGTCGCAGTCGCTGTCGAGCTGGTCGCCGCAGATCTCCGCGCCGGCCGGGTTCGGGACCGCATCGCAGCCGACGCCGCCCTGGCCGTCGCAGATCGTGGAGCCCGTGACGGCGCACTCGCCCACGCCGCTCATGCACGCGCCGCCGAGGTCGAAGCCTTCATCGGTGCTGCCGTCGCAGTTGTTGTCGAGGCTGTCACAGACCTCCTCGCTCGGATCGCCGGGGACCGCGTCGCAGGCGGTGGAGTCGAGGCCGTCGCACACCACGGAGCCCTGGGTCGCGCACTCGCCCACCCCCGCGCTCATGCAAGCGTCACCGACCCCGAAGCCCTCGTCGAGCTGGTCGTTGCAGTCGTTGTCGAGGCCGTCGCACGCCTCGACGCCCGCCGGGATGCACACGCAGGTGTTGGTCTCCACCTCGCACACCGGCACGAGACCCGTGCAGTCCTCGTCGTCGATGCACTGCACGCAGATGTTCGGCTCGAGGTCGATCGCGCAGATCGGCTTCGACCCGGGGCACATCGTGTCGTCGGCGCACTCCTCGATCAGGATCTCGGTCTCGGGCGACCCGGGCATGCCGCCGTTGCCGTCCGTCACGGTGTCGACCGGCGGGGCGCCGTTCTCACCGCCCGCCTTGATGACGCCCTGGTTCTCGACGATGCCCATAGCGTCGTCGTCGATCGTGACCTGGAACGTGATCGTCGACGAGCTGTCGATCGCCATGCTGCCGCCCTGGACCGCGTCGGCGCCGACGCCGAGGCGCACGGTCACCGTGTTGGCCGCGAAGTCGCCTTGGTCGTCGCCGGCGGCGTCAGTCTTCGCGCCCATGTTCGGGCCCGCGGTGATCGCCAGCGAGCCGGGCACGTACGTGACCCCGGCGGGGATCGGGTCGGTGAGCACGACGCCGATCGCGTTGTCGTTGCCGGTGTTGATCGCCGTCAGCTCGTACTCGAGCACGTCGCCGGGGATCGCCACGCCGCCGTTGAGGTCCTTGACCGTCTTGGTGGACGTCGTGAAGTCCGGGCGGTAGTCCGAGATCGAGGTGACGAAGCCGGCCAGGTAGTACAGGTCCTGCGTCGAGGTGCCCTGGATCGCCGCCGACGTCTGTCCGCCCATGACCTTGTCGGTCACGTCGACGACGTCCATGTCGATCCCCGACATGCTCTGCGGCGCGCCCGTCAGCCGCGGCAGGTCCCCGGCCACCGAGACCGCCATTCCGAGGTTCGAGCGGGTGCTGTTGAAGAAGTTGTTCGCGGGGTTCTGCCCGTTGGTCAGCGCCCCCCCGCCGTTGAAAAGGAACTGGTCCCCGGAGATCGCGTTGTCGCCCTCGAAGGCGATGATCCCCAGCTTCGCCGTGAAGCCCATGTTCGGCACGAGGAAGCCGGTCAGCATCGTGTTCTGGGGCATGTTGTTCGCCACGGGGTCGAGCCCGTCGAACAGCGCCAGGTTGCGCAGCGTCCCCGCGGGGTCGGTGTAGAACACCGCCATCCACCACGCGGCGAACACGGTGTCGATGTCGACGTTCGCCAGCGGCCGCGTGTTGACGTCGCTGACGCGAAACGCACCCGGGCCCGCCCCCTGCACCTGGCTGGTCACGTCGCTGACGCACTGGTAGCTGTTGTTCGTCGACTGGTAACACTCGATCGAGTCGATCGCCTCGTTGATGCCGCCGATGCGGTCCAGCGTGACGCTCTTGTCAGTGCCAGGCGCCGTCAGGGTCGCCGCCCAGTAGAGGTACGCGTGGGTCACCGCGGCGCCGGGCGGCAGGGCCAGCACCGCGGCGCTACGCGCCAGCGCCGGCGTGACCAGCAGGTTGGCCTCGGCCTGTCCATCCATCGGCGAGTCGGCGCGCCAGTACACGTCGGGCGCGGTGTCGGTGGTGTTGAGGCCGCAGGCCCCAGGCAAGGGGACCGTGCCGACGGTCGGCGCTGGCGTCCCGGCGGCACACTCCTGGGCCAGCGTGTTGCCAATCAGGACGAAGTCGCCTTTCTGGCTGATCTGCGCCCGCAGCTTCGGAGCCGCGTGCACGACCTGAGAACCAAGCCCGAGCCCGGTGACGACAATTCCAGTGACAATTAACCGACGCGATTGACTCATAAACCACTTCTCCGAGGGGAAACCCTACGCGGGGAGACTCGCACGAAACTGTGGCGAGCGACACAACAGCCGCCATCGCCGACCCGCACCCGTCCAGACATCTCACACCTGACAGCGCACGCTGGCGAATAGCCCCGCGAGCGCCAGCGCGAGCCCGTTGAACACGACCGCTATCGCGCGGTCCCGCTTGCCGCGGCGGCTGAGCGTGGCCCGTCCGTGCCGCCCGAGCAGATACACCGAGTAGAGGGTCGGCACGACGGGCATCAGCAGCGAGCCGAAGCCGGCCGCGACCGCGGCCCGCCGCATCCACGCGTCCGGAGCTTGCAGGGCGATCGCCGAGCCGGGCTCGGTCTCCTCGTCGGGCCGCGCCTCACTCTCGAAGCCGAGGATCTCCTGCGCCTGTCCGGCGTCCGACGCCGCGACCACCACGCCCACCCCGCCCAGCGCCAGGCTGTGCATCGGCAACACGCCCAGCGTCTGCGCGTTGTCCAGGCGCACCGCGATGCCCGCCGCCACCAGTTGACCGCGCGCCATCTCGGCCTCCGCGACCGACCCGAAGGTGCCAACCACGGTAAACCTATCCGATGCGCGCGCCATGCCGGCGCGATCCTACGCCCGCGCGCATCAGCCCGTCAACGCCCGTCCACGCCCGTCCACGCGCAACCTGTCCGCAAGGACATGTCATCAGCGCGTCCCGGCGAGCGGCGAGCCGGCCAGCACCGCGACCACGCGCTCGAGCAGCATTAACTGCTCCGACTGTAGGTCCGGCAGGCGCACGGCGAGGGCGAGGCGCACCTCGGCGCCGGGGGAGCCGGGCAGCGGCAGGCTGAGCCAGGCCCACGCGCTGTCATCGGTGCCGGCGCGCGCGACGACCTCGGCGCCGCGACGGACCTCGAAGCCGGGCACCCCGAGGCGCGCGAGGATCGGCGCCAGCTCGGGGGTCAATCGCCGCCAGCGCGGCTCCTCGCGGTCCTCGTCGGCCCCGGCCAGCACATCGATCGCCGCGAGGATCTCCATCACCTGGCGTCGGCGGTCGCGCAGGCCGAGCAGGTGGTCGCCGGTGAACGCCGGCAGCGAGCGCAGCATGTTGTGATAGCCGAGCAGCACCGCGACCACGAGCATCGCCGCGACCGCGCCGGTCAGCGTCCACCAGCCGCCGACGCCGATCACGTTGAGGTGCGCGAGCCCGGCGAACAGCGCCGCCGACAGCCACAGGATCTGGACCACGCGCGCGTGCGGCAGGCCTCTGGCGAGCAGGCGGTGGTGGATGTGGTCGCAGTCCGGCGCGAAGATCGGCTGCCCGCGCGCGGCCCGGCGGGCGATCGCCAGGCCCATGTCGAACAGCGGCAGCGCCAGCGCCATCAGCGGGATCGAGAGCTGGATGATCGCCACCCGCTCGCGCACTGGATGCACCAGCAACAACAGCGCCGTCAGCAGGAAGCCGAGGAAGTAGCTGCCCGCGTCGCCCATGAACACGCGCGCCGGGTGGCGGTTGTGGATGAGAAACCCGAGCACCGCCCCGAGCGCCGTCGCGGCGATCCAGCCGACCGGGACCGCCGCCGCGCCGTGCCCGATCGCCGCCACGACCACCACCGACAGGCCGATCGCCACGTTGCCCGCCGCGAGCCCGTCGAGGCCGTCGCTGAGGTTGATCGCGTTGACGCCCGCCACCAAGAACAGCACCGTCAGCGGGTCCGCCAGGATCGCCGCCGGGCCGAGCAGGGCCGCCAGCGCCTCCCAGTGCAGCCCGAAGCCGAACACCGCCAGCGCCGCCGCGGCGATCTGTCCGAACAATTTGTAGCGCGCTCTTAGCCCCACGAGGTCGTCGAACAGCCCGAACGCGCCGCAGATCAGCGCCCCGAGCACCGCGCCGGTCAGCGGGTTCTGCGAGAACCATTCGTGGGTCGCTGACAGCTCGGTCGTGCCGGCGAGCCCGCGGATCGCCACGATCGCGAAGCCCAGCATCAGCACGAAGCCGCCGACCCGCGGGATCTCGCCGCTATGCACCTTGCGCAGGCTGATCTCGCGGTCCTTGCGGCCGAGCGCGTTCCAGCCGCGGATCGCCGGCAACATGCCCAGCGCCGTCAGCACCAGGGCCAGCCCGCCCGCGAGGCCCAACAGCACCCACGGCTGCGTGCTCAAGCCGCGCCCCTCATGGCGAGTCGTCCTGCGCGCGCGCAGGCTCGTCCGGCAGGCCCAGGCAGCGCCGCAGCGCCGCGCCGCAGCGCTCCGCCGCGTGGCCGTCGCCATAGGGGTTGTCGATCGTCAGGGCCGCCGACGCCGGGTCACGCAGGAAGCGCTCCGCCGCGGCCACCAGGCGGTCGCGGTCGTAGCCGACCAGCTCGGCGCAGCCGGCCGCGATGCCCTCCGTACGCTCCGTGCTCGCGCGGGTCACCAGCACCGGCTTGCCGAACTCCGGCGCCTCCTCCTGCAACCCACCCGAGTCCGTGATCACGAACAGGCTCCGGCGCAGCAGCCAGATCGCCGCGGGATAGTCCAGCGGCTCGAGCAGGTGTACGTTGGGCAGGCCGACCAGCGTGCCCTTGACCGCCGCTTGCACGCTCGGGTTGAGGTGTACCGGGTACACGAAGTCGACCTCGGAGTGGCTGCGCGCCAGCACCCTCAGGCCCTCGCAGATCGCCGCCAGGCCGCCCCCGAAGCTCTCTCGGCGGTGGCCGGTGACCAGCACCACGTGACGGTCGCCGCAAAAGCGCAGCATCTCCAGCGGGCTGCCTACCGGCGGCCCGCCGTCGGTTGGCAGCATATCGGCCATCTCGCGCGCCGCGTCGATCACCGTATTGCCGGTCACCTCGATGCGGTCCGCCGGGACCCCCTCGCGCAGCAGGGCCTCGCGCGCGGTCGGGGTCGGGGCCAGGTGCAAACTCGCCACTCGCCCGATGATCTGCCGGTTGCCCTCCTCCGGGAACGGCCGCAGCAGATCGTTCGTACGCAGGCCGGCCTCGACGTGGGCGACCGGCACGTTGCGGTGGTGGGCCGCCAGCGCGGCCGCCAGCGCGGTCGTGGTGTCGCCCTGCACCACCACCCAGTCGAAGCGCAGCGCGTCGAGCACGGGATCGATCCCATCGAGCAGCCGCGCCAGCAGCGAGCTGAGGCTCTGGCCCGGGCTCATCACGCCGAGCTCGACCTCGGGCACCATCCCGAAGGTCGCCAGCAGGGGCGGCACCAGCTCGCGGTGCTGACCGGTGTTACACAGCGTCACTTGCCAGCCGGGGAAGCCGCGCAGGACCCGGTCGAGCGGCCAGAGCTTGATCACCTCCGGGCGGGTGCCGAACACGATCAGGATGCGGGGCTGGGTGGACGACATCGCGGGTCGTCGATAGCATGCCACGAAGGTGACCCCGTCCACGCCCGCGGCGCATGAAACTTCCGAGCACGACGTGTGCGTGCTGGGCCTCGGCTACGTCGGCTTACCGACCGCCGCCGTGCTCGCCACCGTCGGCCGCCGCGTCGCCGGGGTCGACCTGCGCCGCGACGTCCTCGACACGATCAACGCCGGCAAGATCCACATCGTCGAGCCCGAGCTCGACGCACTCGTGCGCGCCGCCGTCATGGCGGGCAACCTGCGTGGCTTCCCCGAGCCGGTCGCCGCCCGCACTTACCTGATCTGTGTGCCCACACCGATCACCCCGGACCATCTCCCCGACCTGCGCCACGTCGAGGCCGCCGCCCACGCCCTCGTGCCCGTGCTGCGCCCCGGCTGCCTGGTCGTGCTCGAGTCGACTGTGCCACCGGGCACCCTGCGCGACCTGGTCGCACCGATCGTCACCCGCGCCGGCCTCGTGCCTGGCCACGACGTGTTCCTCGCCCACGCCCCCGAGCGCGTCTTGCCCGGCAACGTCATCCGCGAGGTCGTCGAGAACGAGCGCATCGTCGGCGGCCTCACCGACGCTTGCACCGCCCGCTGCGCCGAGTTCTACGAGTCGTTCGCGCGCGGCCAGGTGCACCGCGCCAGCGCCGAAGTAGCAGAGTTGACCAAGCTCGCCGAGAACGCCTCTCGCGACGTCAACATCGCCTTCGCCAACGAGCTCGCCAACGTATGCGCGCGCCTCGGCCTCGACGTGTGGGAGGTGATCCGCCTGGCCAACCGTCACCCCCGGGTTCAGATCTTGCGCCCCGGTCCTGGCGTCGGCGGTCACTGCATCGCCGTCGACCCGTGGTTCATCGCCGCCAGCGCCCCGCAAGACACCCCGCTGATCACCGCTGCGCGCCGCGTCAACGACGAGCGACCTACGCGCGTGCTCGAGCAAGTCCGCCAGCTCGCCGCGCGCCTACGCCGGCCCAAGATCGCGTGCCTCGGGCTCGCCTACAAGCCCGACATCGACGACCTGCGCGAGAGCCCGGCCCTGCTGATCGCCCAGGCCCTCGCCGCCGCCGGTGACGTCGACCTCATGCTCGTCGAGCCGCACTTACAACGATCGCCGATCGAGGGTGCCCCGCTCGTCACCCTCGACCACGCGCTCGCCAGCGCCGACATCGTCGTCATCCTCGTCGCCCACCGCCAGTTTCGCCACCTGCGCCCCGACCACCTGCTGCGACTCATGGTCGTCGATACCGTCGGGCTCCTGAGCGTGAGGTCATGAAGCCCGGGACCTGGCTGCGCACCGTCGTGCACCTGACCCCTCGCCAGGTGTTTTATCAGGGCGTCCGCCGCCTGCGCGGCCCCGCGCGTAAGCCCCTCTCGACCACCCGCGAGGGCCTCGTCGCCGTCGCCGTCCCGTTGCCGCCGCCGTCCGCCGAGGGGCTCATCGAGCCCGGCGGTGTGCGTCTGCTCGAGCATCCCGCGATCGACCCCTGCACTGACGGCTGGGAGCCCGACGCCGACCCGCTCTACGTCTACACGCTGCACTACCACGGCTGGCTCTCGCGCCTTCCGCTGGCCCGCGCCCGCGCCCAGGTCGAGCACTGGATCGACCACCACGCCGAGGGTGTCGGCTGGGAGCCGTACCCGACCGCGATGCGCGTGCTGCACTGGCTCGGCTGGCTCGGCAAGCACGAGTCCCACCTCGACGCCACCGCTCGTCGGCGGATCTTCGGGTCGCTCGGGGCCCAGCTCGAGCACTTGCGCGTACACGTCGAGCATCACCTCGGCGGCAACCACGTGTGGACTGACCTCGCCGCGCTGTGCTCCGCCGGCCTCTCCCTCGAGGGCCCCGCCGCCGCCGCCCTCGCGCGCCACCTCCCCGGCTTCGCCGACATCGTCGAGGCCCAGCTCGACCCCGACGGCGTCCACCGCGAGCGCACCCCGACGTACCACTGCCTGCTCGCCGAACAGCTCGCCGGTGTCGTCGCCCTCCATCCCGAAAAGGTCGACGCGCCCGCCGCTGCCCGCCTCGAGGCCGCCCTCGACCGCATGATCTCCGCCCTGCCCGCCTTCACCCACCCCGACGGCGACGTCGCCCTGTGGAACGACTCGCAGCGGGCCGCCCCCGTGACCCCGCGCGGCCTCGTCACCCGCCTCGCGCGCGACCCCGTGACCCTGCTGACAGGCCCCGCCGACGCCCCGCACGCGGGACTGTTTCGCCGCCGCTTCGGCCCCTGGACCCTCCTGTGGAACGCGGGCGGCATCGGCCTCGCCAACCAGCCCGGCCACATCCACGCCGACGGCCTCGCCTTCGAGCTCTCCTTACACGCCGAGCGCATCGTCATCGACGCTGGTGTCGGCACCTACAACCCCGGCTTCGCCCGCGACTACGCCCGCAGCACCCGCGCCCACAGCACCGTCACGATCGGCGACCACGACGCAAACCAACACGAGATGTGGGCCAGCCACCGCGTCGGCGGCCGCGCGCGCACCACCGACCTGTCCTTCGGGACAGACCACCTCGAGGCCCGCCTGCACGGCTACCGCGGCGCCGCCACCCACTACCGCCGCCTGCACTGGGACGGCCGCCGCCTGATCTGCGAGGACCGCGTCGAGCCCGAGACCGCCGCCACCACCCGCCTGTTCTTCCCCGAGAGCTGCGCCTTGCTGTTACGCGGCAGCGTGTGGCACGGCCGCACCGCCGGCGGCCGCCGCTTCCGCCTGATCGCCCCCGCCGGCACCCCCTGGAGCTGCAGCCCCGCCCACGGCTGGACCGCCATGAATCTCTCAAGCCCCCGCCGCTGCCTCGCCGCCCCGATACCTCCCGGCGGCCTCACCTTCGAGTTCATCGCCGAGACCGGCTGAAGACTCCTACCGGATCACCAATGACAAATCCAGTCACCTTCCGTGCGCGAAATTTTCGCCGTCTGAAGCACTTTGAATGGTCGCCAACCGGAACCTGCCTCCTTTCCGGCGCCAACGGTGCTGGAAAGACGACGGTCCTGGATATGTTGCGATTCCTGCGGGCAACCTTCGTAAGCGGGCACGAAGCGGGATTCCACGCGGCTCGCGGGGGCGATCACTTCCCGTCACGAGGCACCGATTCACAGGATCTCGTCGAGTTCGAGGTCGTCGCTGGCGATGTGCACTGGAAGCTCAGGCTTCCTATGTCTAACGCGGGCCTCAAGGGCTCTTATGGGGAGGAGCTTTACCACGACGGCAAGCTTGTCCTCCGGGCGGCGGCCTATGCAGAGACCTGGTCCCTTGGATCCAGGACGATGCCTCTCGATGACAGTCGTTGCTGCGCAAAGGTCCTCTGGGATCGCGGGGAAGCGCTCTGGATGGAGCCCCTGTTTCGCTGCCTGTACGACCTTCGTACCTACGACTACGACCTCAACCTGGTCGAGCGGGGCACGACGAAGGAGGACAGCAACGCCTTCTTGCACCGTACCGGCAAGAACCTGTGGGCGGTGCTCGCCAACTGGAAGCAGGCCCCTCTGCGATATCACGGACAATTCGACTGGGTCATGGCGCAGGCGCGGCGCGCCTTCCCCGATATCATCGACACCATCGAATTCGTGGGCGGTGAGGCGTTCATCTTCCCGCCGGGCGCGACCGATCCCGCGGATGGATATCCCCCTCTTCGGCAGCCGGCCGGGCTCCTCACCGGGCTGCTGCAACTCACCGCGATCATCGGAGCGAAGCCATTTAGCATCCTGGCCTTCGACGAGATGGAGAACCAACTCCACCCACACGCGATCCGGGCCATCCTCGAAGCCATGCGCGAACAGTCGGCTCAGCGCGATCTGCTCATCATTCTTACGACACACTCCCCCATCGTCATGAACGAATTCAAGGGATATGAGAGCAGTTTCTATCTGTTGGAACCTGGAGATGGGCGAGCGATCCCCATCGCGCTCGATGCGGCGAGACCCGAAGCCTGGCTGTCGCACTTCGATCTGGGCGCTCTCTATGAGCGTGAGAAGTTTAGCGCCCCCGGGGAGCCGCGAGCGGTCCCCATGGCCAAGCCCTAAGCCATGCGCGTCGCGTTGATTACGACCGGAAAGACCGAACTCCGGGGCTTACCTCCGGCCCTCACGAACATCTTCCCGGATCATGAATTTCTCGGGATCGAGGACGTGCCCGGGAGGCCGTTTAGGAGCTTCACCAGCGGGCTGCTACCACCGCCTCCCGAGGGTCGCCCCGACATCGTCGATCACCTGATCGCGCGCGCCGCGGCGCTCGTCGACCCTGACCTGACGACGGGGTTCGATGGTGTCATCGTGATCGATGATCTCGAGCTGGTTAACCGACATCAGATCGACGTGGTGGTCGACGTCTTTCGCGCCGCGGCACTCAGACACCTCGACTTATACGCGGCCAACCCTCCCAGACGCTCTGCGCTGGCCACGGCGCTGAGGACCAAGGTATCGTTCCACATCGCCCGCCCTATGATTGAATCATGGTTCTTCGGCGCACCCGCTGCGCTGGCGACCCTGGGCATCTCCTCGATCCCTTACCACGTTCGCCCCGGCGACCACGAGGACTTCGCGACCACGGATCGTCGCTACATCGCTGAGCAGCCGTCGGTCTGCACGCGCTGGGTCCGCAACGGGGAGGTACGAGGCGATCGCCCGAAGTGGCTCGGCCTCGACCGCATCTTCCACCCCAAGGGTTACCTTCAGTGGTTAATGATCGACGGGAGCCATAAATGCTGTACACGTTACTCGGAGGCCGACGCCGGAGTGTCCGCCCTCGCGGCGATGGACTGGGCTCGCCTGCTGGGAATCCCGAGCCATGCCACGTTCGCCCGCGCTCTGGTCCGGGACCTCGCGGCGATGCTGGGTCAGGCCCCCGCGATAGCATCGTGGAGCGGCGACGAGGCCCCCGAGACGAGCGTGAATACGTCCAGGACTGCGCCCGTGCTCCGTAACATTTGAGGGCCCCGTCGCCCGCTGGTACGCGCGCAACCGGACCCGGACCACATCCGCGTCGCCCTCGCTATCATCGCTCCGAGCATCGCCACCCGCAGACGAACGACCTGAGTGACCCAGTCGTTTTTTCGGTCGCCCACCGATCGACTCGCTCCCCCCCCGGTACTTCACGCCCCGATGCCCCCTCGACACCTCTGGCCCCTCGCCCTCCTGCTCGCCTGCACCCCACCCGCGCGCCCCAGCACGCCCCCCGGGCCCACCGCCCCGGCGGTCGCTGTCGCCAAACCACCGCCATCACCCGCACCGCTCGACAGCGACGCCGACGGCGTGCTCGACCGCGACGACGACGCGTCTGGCACGGCCGCACCGCCGGCGGCCGCCGCTTCCGCCTGATCGCCCCCGCCGGCACCCCCTGGAGCTGCAGCCCACGGCTGGACCGCCATGAATCTCTCAAGCCCCCGCCGCTGCCTCGCCGCACCGATACCTCCGGGCGGCCTCACCTTCGAGTTCATCGCCGAGACCGGCTGACGCTCACCGCTCGAGCACCAGGCGCAGGCCGCCGAGCACCGCGAGCCTGCGGTCGTGCAGTTGCGCCCCGAGCCCGCATTGCAGGCGCAAGCGGCGGCTGATCTGGAAGTGAAACTGCGGCAGGACGGTCGCCGCCACCCGCCCGCCGAGGCCGATGGCGAGGTTGTGTTCGACGCCCGCGGTCACGCGCTCGCCGAGGTCCGCGAACACGCTCGGGTTGACGAGCAGCGCCAGGTCGACGGCGGTCGGGCGCCGCGTCCAGTTCATCTGCGCGCCGGCCATGCCGAGCGCGCTCCAGCGGCGACTCAGGCGCACGCCCGCGAGGTACAGCGCGGTGGTCCGGAGCATCGACTCGCCAGGCACGAGCTCGGCGAGGACCTGCCAGCCGGCGATGAAGCGGCGGGTTCGCCCCGACAACGTGCCCTGGATCGCGGCCTTGAGGGCGTGCAGGTGGCCGCCGTCCATCGGCATCTCGAACTCGATCGCCAGGTCGTCACGCGGCGCCCACTCGATCTCCGGCGCCCAGTCGAGCGCCATCTCGCCGCCCGACCAGCGCGGCAGCAGCAGCGTGTTGACCTCGACCTCGCCCGCGCGCGCCCCGAGCCCGCGCACCATGTCGAAGGCCAGCGGCTCGGGGATGTGCGGGCCGGAGCCCGGGAACAGGCCCGGGACGCGTGGGTCGCTCTCCCCGGGGTCGACGCGGCCGTCGCGGTCGCGGTCCTCGACGCCGTCCGGCACGCCGTCGCGGTCGCTGTCGCGTCGTTTGGGGTCCGTCTCCCCGGCGGTGACCTCGCCGTCGCGGTCGCGGTCCTCGACGCGATCGGGGATGCCGTCGCCGTCGCTGTCGCGTTGCGGTGGAGCGGCCCCACCACCACCGACCAGCACGGCAGCCAGCGCGAGCGACAGCATACGCTCCTGCGTAGCACGGGGGCCCCGCGCGCCGAATGACGGACAGATTAACATTCCGTCAGGCCGGCGGACGGCCGTGCATCGCTGGCTCGTCGAGGTCATGCACCACCCGCCCGCGAAGTATGAGCTGCGCCTCGCCGGCCCCGACGACGCGAACTACGACGACGGCACCCCCACCGGTCGCGCCCGCAACCGCAGCGTCGAGCTCGCCCTCATCCTGCAATGAATCCTCCTCTGGCCTGTTATGCTCCGCGGCCATGGCCACGTCCCCGCCCCATCGCGTCCCGCAAGCCGAGGTCGCCCCCGAGTTCGTCGCGCGCTGGTCCCCCCGCGCCTTCCGCTCCGACCCCCTGACCCCCGACCAGATCGCCAGCCTGTTCGAGGCCATGCGCTGGGCCCCCTCTTGTTACAACGAGCAGCCGTGGCGCGTCGTCTTCGCCGCCGCCGGTGAGCCCGAACACGCCAAGCTCGTCGACATCCTCGTCCCCTTCAATCAGGTCTGGGCCAGCCGCGCCCCGCTCCTGCTCATCCTCTTCGCCCGCCGTAACTTCACCCAGAACGACCGCCCCAACCGCACCGCCGCCTTCGACGTCGGCTCCGCCTGGATGGCCCTCGCCCTGCAGGCCGGTCGCCTCGGGCTGCACGCCCACGCGATGGCCGGCCTCGACACCGCCCGCGCCTGCACCGAGCTCGGCGTCGACCCCGAGCAGTTCGAGGCCCTCGCCGCTGTCGCCGTCGGCCTCCGCGACCAGCCCGAGTCGCTCCCCGAACCATTGCAAGCCCGCGAGGTCCCGAGCGGCCGCAACCCCCAGGCCAGCTTCGTATTCCACGGCCGCTTCCCCGACGCGGACACCTGACGCCCACCCCGCCCAGCTCGCCACCCCCGTCAGGGCCCCTCGCGCAGCCCTGGACCTTGACCCGGGGCCAACCGTGTTCACTTTACCCCGTTATGTCCTGGTCCTGGCCCATCGGTCGACTGTTCGGCATCGACACCCGCGTCCATGCCTCGTTCCTGCTGCTGCTCCTGTGGGCTGGCCTGAGCAGCTACACCAGCGCCGGCACCCTGATCGCCGCCGTCATGGGCATCGTCTTCATGATCGCCGTGTTCGCCTCGGTGGTCGTACATGAGCTCGGCCACGCCCTCACCGCGCGCGCCCACGGCATCCAGACCCGCCAGATCCTCCTGCTCCCGATCGGCGGCGTCGCCCTGCTCGAGCAGGCCCACATGCGCCCGAAGGTCGAGCTGCAGGTCGCCCTCGCCGGCCCCGTCGTCAGCCTCCTGCTCGCCGGTGTGCTCTTCACCTTCGCCGCCATCGCGGGTGACATCAGCCCCGACAGCTTCCTCGGCAGCCTCGCGTGGACCAACCTCGGCCTCGCCATCTTCAACATGCTGCCCGCCTTCCCGATGGACGGCGGCCGCGTGCTCCGGGCCGCCCTCGCCAGCCGCATGGGCCACCTGCGCGCCACCCACATCGCCGTCACCCTCGGCAAAGTCGGCGCCCTGCTGTTCCTGGTCCTCGGCCTGTACACCGGCCGCTACATGCTGATGCTCCTCGCCGCCTTCCTGTACTACGCCGCCCGCAGCGAGCCCCGCGTCCTGCCCCACCCCGGCCCGCGCCGCGCCCACCCGGGCGCCCCCGTCGCGCGCGGCTACGACCCCGCCCTGCTCATCGACGGCGACGACCCCGAGCTCGTCAAGGTCCGCAGCCCTCGCGGCCGCGTCTGGCTGCTCCGCCGCCGCGACGACCAGGGCTGGAACTGACCCCGCCCTCGCGCACGACCCCACGCCCGCCGACCCGGCGGGCGTCTCATTTTAACAACTGTCCCCGAGGACATGTCGCGTACGGCCCCCACGACGGCGCCTCACCTCGCGATATCCTGCGGCGCATGTCCTCCCCTCGCCTGCTCGCGCTGTTACTCCCGCTCGCCGCCTGCTCCAACGGCGCCGATGAGACCACCCAGGGCACCAGCACCGGCCTCACCAGCACGGAGACCACCGACTCGACCACCGTCCCCGCCACCACCACCGGCGACACCCCGACCACCGACCCCGCGAGCACCAGCACCACCGCGAGCACCACCGACACCACCGACCCGAGCACCACCGACGACACCACCACCGACGCCCCGCCCGTCGAGCCGACCGTCCTGCTCCCACGCGCCGCGATCACGCGCGACGAGCTCGCGGTCCTCGTCAATGATCAGGACCCGCAGTCGATCGCGGTCGCCGCCTATTATCAACAGGCCCGCCAGATCCCGCCGGAGAACCTCATCACCCTCAGTTTCCCCCCCTCCGAGACCCTCACCGCCGACGCCTTCAACGCCCTCAAGGCCCAGATCGACGCCGCCGCCGGCCCGCAGATCCAGGCCTTCGCCGTCGCCTGGACCAACCCGCATCGCGTCGACTGCCAGTCGCTCGTCAGCGCCCTCGCGCTCGGCGCCGACACGAAGTTCTGCAAGTCGATGGAGCCGTGCAGCCCGACCGCGCCGAGCGGCTACTACGACTCCGCCTCGCTCGCCCCCTTCACCGACCACGGCATCCGCCCCGCGATGCACCTCGCCGGTCTCACCGCCGAGGACGTATATAAGCTGATCGACCGCGGCGTCGCGGCCGACAACACCTATCCGTCCGCCACCGGTTACCTCATGCGCACCACCGACGTCGCCCGCAGCGTCCGCTTCCCGCAGTTCGAGTTCGCCAAGACCACCTGGGCCTACCCTGGCGGCCTCGCGCTCGAGTACATCGATAACAGCGGCGGCGGCGGCCTCGATTACATCGAGGGCAAGACCGACGTGCTGTTTTATTTAACCGGCCTCGCCGACGTCCCGCAGATCGCCACCAACACCTATCTGCCCGGCGCGGTCGCCGATCACCTCACCTCCTATGGCGGCTTTATCCCGCAAAACGGCGGCCAGATGAGCATCGTGCGCTGGCTCGAGGCCGGCGCCACCGCCAGCTACGGCACCGCCTTCGAGCCGTGCAACTACACCGACAAGTTCCCCAACGCGCTCGCCCTCCTCCCGCACTACTTCCGCGGCGAGACCGTGATCGAGGCCTACTGGAAGTCGGTGAATTGGCCGGGCGAGGGCGTGTTCGTCGGCGAGCCGCTCGCGCGCCCGTGGGGCGACGCGATCATCACCTGGGAGCCGCCCACGCTGACCATCGAGACCTACCAGTTTGTCCCTGGCAAGCTCTACACCCTCGAGTCGGGCGCCTCCGCGGACGGCCCCTGGACCGTGCTCGCCGCCGACCTCGGCACGCCCATGAACCTGCGCACCAAGATCTCGATCCCCGACGCGAGTGCGCCCTTCTATCGCATCACCCCCACACCGTGACCGGGTGCGCCGCGTTGTGGTGGTAGCATGCGCCATGGCCTGGCCCCGCGCGATCACGCTCGCCCTCTTCACGCTGCTCGCATGCAACAGCGAGCCCGACACCACCACCTCGAGCACCCAGGACGCGAGCACGGCGATCGCCACCACGGGTAGCACCAGCACCACCACCACCACCACCGGTACCACGGCCGAACCGACGACCACCGGCAGCCAGACCACCGCCCCCGACGGCTGCGCCAGTCACCCGGCGGGTGACTGGGCCGCGTGTCAAAAGGGCGGCCTCACCGACAAGACCCTGTGCGGCTTCGACGAGGCCTCCAGCGTCGGCACCGTCACCTGCCTGAGCCCGTCGAGCGGCAGCTTCAACGTGTGTGGGATCCGCGACTGCGTCGACAACTGCGACTGCTTCACCGCGCCGACCTCCGGCGACGCGATCCCCGCGTGTGAGATGGTCGGCGGCAGCAAGGCCTGCGTGCTCTACTGCCTCAACGGCCAGCAGTGCCCCGATGGCATGGAGTGCGTCGGCGGCTACTGCTACTGGCCCGACTGACACCACTGCATGCGCCTCGCCTACCTCTCGCATTACTTCCCGCCAGAGACCAACGCCCCCGCCGCGCGCGTGCACGAGCTCTCGCGCGCCCTCGTGCGCCTCGGCCACGACGTCCACGTCGTCACCGGCCAGCCGAACCACCCGCGCGGCATCATCTTCCCGGGCTATCGCGCCGCCGAGTACCGCCGCGAAGACGTCGACGGCATCGTCGTCCATCGCGTGCCGACCTTCCCGGCCGCCAACCGCGGCGTCCTGCTGCGCGGCCTCGGCTACGCCGCCGTGCCGACCGCCCAGGTCGCGCTCGGCCTCGCCAGGCTCCCGCCCATCGACCTCGTGCTCGCCACCTCTCCGCAGATCTTCACCGGCCTCGCTGGTCTCGCGCTCGCGCGGCTGCGCCGGGTGCCCTTCGTGCTCGAGCTCCGCGACCTCTGGCCCGAGTCGATCGTCAGCGTCGGCGCCTTGCCGGCCAGGCACCCCGTCATCCGCGCGCTCGAGCAGGTCGAGCACCTGCTCTACCGCAGCGCCGCCGGCATCGTCTCCGTCACCGACAGCTTCGTCGAGCACCTCGTCGCGCACGGCGTCCCCGAGTCCCGGATCGCCGTCGTCAAGAATGGCGCCGACCTCGACCTCTTCGACCCCGAGGCCACCCCGGCGCCCCTGCGCGCTCGCCTGAAGATCCCCGCCAAAGCCCTGCTGGTGCTGTTTTGCGGCACGATCGGCATGGCCCACGACGTCGGCCTGCTCGCCCGCGCCGCCGCGATCTTGCCCGCCCACGACGCCCACTTCGCCCACTTCGTGCACTTCGTCATCGTCGGCGACGGTGCCGGACGCGAGGCGCTCGCCGCCGAGGTCGCCGCGCTCGGCGTCGGCGACCGCGTACACCTCCTGCCCGCGGTCCCGCGTCGTGACGTCCCCGGACTGCTCGCCGCCGCCGACCTCAGCGCGGTCATCCTGCGCGACAGCCCGACCTTCGCCGGCGTCTTGCCCTCGAAGATCTTCGAGGCCATGGCGATGCGCACCCCGGTC
>Ga0335395_10000243_pt1 | contig 34404 bp, 64 predicted proteins | sample MAT02_FD_205744 | JGI IMG/M metagenome (GOLD analysis project Ga0335395, IMG submission 205744) | Freshwater microbial communities from Lake Fryxell liftoff mats and glacier meltwater in Antarctica - MAT-02 (spades assembly) (version 2) ... | reverse complement strand
GCAAAGTATGGGAAAGTTCACCTCGCCAGACATAATACGGGCGTGTACTCAGAAGAAAATTGGCAGGGACCGAAACGCCGCATAGAGAGGCTTTACGGATACCCTCAAGAGACGTGGGATGAAAAGACCTGCAAGAAGTGGGCTAGCTACGCTCCGAAAGATGCTTGGGGCAACAAGCCGCCGAAGGGACTAATCGCCAATGAAGGATCGCCATACCCACAATATGGGCAAACCTGCAAGTACAACGGGGGCTGTACCCATGATGAGCGATGGTATCACGGCGAGTACAGACCTCTGCCCTTGATTCATGAGAGCTATGAATTTCATTACCTGTCATCGTGGGGAATTACCATCCGCAAGAAACAGCCCTAGTGCTAGATGCCTCAAGGGGGGAGGGCAGTCCCCACGTTGACTCTAAAACAAACACTATGACTATAATCTTCTCCAGTCCAAGCTACCAAGACTACCTAGAGACTCGCAGATGGCTCAATGCCGTCCTCAACAAAAAGCCCCTCACATTCTTAAAGAACGAGGGGCTTTTTAATATCTATGCCACCGAAGAGGTCGCCAAAGACCTTTGGGCTGGCATGGGATTGCTAACTAATTAACCGAATAACCAACCAACAACAAATACTATGACTGCCATTATCGAAGAAATCACAACCAATCGGTCGATCTTCACTCACTCCCTTTCGGTTGAACCAAGGGTTGCCGAACTCGACGAACTCCTTAAGTTCATAGGGGAAGAAGTTCATTGCTTTCACTGCTACACGAAGATCGGAGTGACAACGTATATCTGCGCTTCCCTTGCAGCCGCTGAGTATCTCGATGCCATCGGGGGCTATATTGTTGCCTAGTGCAACGTGTTCAGTTAGAATTAGTTAAGACCAAAAAGGAGAGGTTTTCCATGAAAGATATCGAAGACATCGAAGTGCTTGCTGAGACTATGAGAGACATCAAAGCACTTGCTGAGACTATTAGAGAAGCTAGAGGACAACTTCTCTTGACTTGCTCCCGCAACTACTGGATCGACTACGGAATCCCTGAACACATGGATTACGTTGTTGTCAAGGGTTGCCCAAACGGGATACTGATAAGCCCTCAGTTGATACGCCACCCAGACTGGCAGAAGTTCATTAGTCTCCGAGACATTCCCCACTCGGCAATGACGGAACTTGACGTTTCTCGGTTGAGAATGAGACCACCCCAGTTACTTCCAGTCTCTGAGACTGATTGGAGTGATCACATCGTTGAACTCTAGGTTGACCAGGGTTATCAACGAGATAGCCCCTTCTAATTATCTAATCAAAAGAAAGGAGAGAGTTTTCCATGACAGACATCACGGACACCCAAAGGCTTGCTGAGGCTACGGGAGAAGCTAGAAGACGAATTCTCTCGGCTTCCTTCTACGACCACTGGATCGACTACGGAATCCCTGGAGTCATGGATTACGTTGTTGTCAAGGGCTGTCCAAGCGGGATACTGGTAAGCCCTCGGTTGCAATACCACCCAGACTGGCTGAAGTTCATTAGTGTCCGAGACCTTCCCGACTTGGACATTATGGAAATTGACGTTTCTCGGTTGAGAATGAGACCACCCCAGTTACTTCCAGTCTCTGAGACTGATTGGAGTGATCACATCATTGAACTCTAGGTTGACCGGGGTTATCAACGAGATAGCCCCTTCTAATTATCTAATCAAAAGAAAGGAGAGGAATGAGTTACGCAGAAGCAGTTCAATCAATGAGTTACGAAGAGAGGGTTCGGTTAGCACTGAGCCACATCGGAGAAGACCCTGGATCATTCTCTAGAGGTGACTGGTTCTTGACATCTTTTCCTAAAGGTAATCAGCTTCCAGAATACGTGTTTCGAGTGGAGTGTGTTGGGGTACTTGACAACGCAGTCCTCTTCGTGTGCATTGACACGATCACGAGAAGGGTCAATTATTACCAGACGGATTGCGCCAAGTGGAGTTATACCGCCTTCCTACTGGATGAAGTAGATGAGGAATTCCAGTCAGTTTACCGCAATTGGCTAGACAGTCATGGTTATAGTTTAGCTCCAGAGCTAATAGAACTAGATGGGCGGTTTCAACATATTGAACAAATAATTGGGTGGAAACATCATGAAGAGTAGGACGCTACAACTAATTGCGAAGTACGAGAAAAGCAGAGGCAAGTTTGCCCTACGAAAAGCAGAGTTCCTCAAGGTTCTCGCTGAAGAAGGCTGGGTAATCTTTGATAGAGTCCACGACTATCCAGGGGGAGTTGCCATTAGCCCACTTCTCGCCGCCCACAAGGACTGGGATGAGAGCGTCCATCACGACGAGGAGAGCGATGTTTACTTCATTAGCGGACTAACTTCCGTCCTTGCCGGAGACAACGACTGGAGCAAAGACATCATTGAACTCTAAGTTAATCCGGGGCTGTCTCGTTGATAGCCCCGACTTCATTATTCAAGAACAAGGAGAGGATTCATGGACAGAGATTGTTACGCAGCACAGTGGGGATATCCCGAAGAGCGGCTTGAACTATTGGTCGAGGAACTCCCCGTTTCTCTGCGACCAGACTGGTGGGCAGTGGCTCTGCTGACTTCGTGGGAACACTGGGAACCCATACCTTCCTTGGTGGAACAAGGAATATTCAAGGGAGTCGAAGCCACTTACCTCTTGGATAGGCGGTTAATCGTTCCCCACATAAACAATCATGGCTTGGAGGTCGAGATGCCAGCCCTTCTGCTGATTCCCATTGGGCACTATGTTGTCCCCGGCGAGAAGTTCTACGAATGGAAAGATGCCGACATAGCTGAGACTGACGAGATATTAACCGAGATCGAAAGAACGCCAGACTCCTCGGACACTTGGATCACCTTGCCCGTCAAGGAATTTGGCAAGCTCGATCAAAGTAAGAAAAAGCGGGTCTTGCACTCGAAGGATTATCCCGAATGGTTCAATGAGTCCGTTGCGTATTCCTTCAATCAAGCTATGAATTATGAGTGGAGCGATCCATCGTTCTGCTAATTAAACAAGGAGGAGACTGTGAAGATAAAAACAGATGATCTATACCACCCTTTCGCTACCGAGACTCACGAACTTCTTGTACACCTCCTCGCTGAGCGGAGCGGAAAAGAAGTCGAGAAAGTCCTAGAGAAGTCAGAAGTTGATATCTACTGCTCTATCGATGGACTGGAAGTTGACTTGCTAGGGCTAATAGAGAAAATGGCAGCCAATTACAATAACTCAGTTGCGAAAGCCGCAAAGAGGCTCGTCAGAGTCGAATTCAACGTACTGTCCGACAAGCTTCAGGATATCGGGAATGCTCTCGATACAGCCTACGAAGATGTCGTCAACTTAAGGATTAACCCAGCGGCTGATCAAGGAGAATATTATGTCCAACAACAGTAGAAGAGTCTGGGGATTCCTAGGCAAAGAAAGTCCCTACATCCCAATGCTAGTCACCGAGATCGATGGCAAGCCCCGTGTGACCGTGGAATCAACAGGAGTAGAAGTTCTGTGTCTTTCTGAGTATATGCAGTCTGAGGCTGCGCTGTATGAATACCATGCGCCCGACGAAGACACTGAGTACGTCAAGTCTTGGTGGAAAATGGTTTTCGGGAGTAAAAAGATGGCTCAAATGTTTCGCAGTTACGAGATTGCTCGATGCTGCGAAAAGTACGAAGTCAGGATCGAAGCTTCCCTTCTCCAGATCATGGAAGACAAGGAAGCTATTCAAAATCTAAAAGTACTGGAGTCAATTTTATGATGTGGTCCGAAAGAAAGGGGTTGTTGGAGTCGGCTGCTGCCGCCAAGGTTGTTAGAGAAGTTCTAAGAGCAGTCGGGGAATTTGTTGATTTCCCTGATGATAAGATGCCCCACTGGGTTCGGGGCAGGGAGATCAAGGTAGATCACTGCTGGTTGTGCGGGGCTAATCCGTACAAGTTTGCCGAAAAAGTGTCGGAGTTCCCCAATCCTATCTACGGGACTCTCTGTGGCGACTTCGGCTTCCCCCCTGGGAGACTAGGCTCCGACTTCGATGATGGGAAAATCCAGTTGGTTATTTTCTTCAAGTCAACAAGCCCGGATAGCCAAACTATCGACATCTGTTTATACATCCCCAAGGAGGAAATCTAAGATGCCCGAAGAAACCAACGATACCACCAAAATCTATCAACTGCATCTCGGTACTTGGAATGGTACTGTCACGAGTCGAGAAGGTCCAGATACCTACACGGGCATGACAAAGCAGGAGGCTCTTGTGGAGTTCAATCGAAGAAAAGACCGCTGGGCTAGGATCGGTTACTCCCCGTGGGGTTGTAAGTTAGTCAATTCCGTAACTAAAGAGACTGAATATCTAAGCTAAAGCCATGACAACACTAGGCGAATCACTGCTCAACATCCTTGTTCTCGAAGCCTCTCAGAGTGATCTCTTGGAATTCCATTTGTATCTCGTTGATAACTTCGTGGCAAGGAATTCAGGGAGTTATCCTTGGGTCTGCGAACTCTGTGGACTCAAGGCTGACGCAGATTTTGATCAAGTTTATTACGCATTAAAACTGAAGGAGAGACAAAATGGACACAGTTAATTTGAAGAACGGAACCTCGGAATTACGGACTATGGTTGTAGTTACTTACGGCATTCTCTTGAAAATGCTTGACGGGATGGAGGGCGCAATTGCCTTATATGAACTCGTTGCTGTCTGCAAAAATCCCAGCCATCAGGTCTTCTCCAATGCACAGAAAGAGTACCTCATGGGTCGAGCCTTGATGCAGCCGGATGGACGTATCCACCAATCGATAAAGAACATTGTCCTCAGTGCTATCGAGGGCGAAGGCTTGGGATTGACTGTAGTTAATCCAATCGCACCAGGAAATCAATAGAAGTCCTGTCAAGCTGTAACTTAGAATCCCCCCGTGTTTCAATCGGGGGAAGTTCACCCACTAAAGGAGAGTCCAACTATGTATAGACGAGAACAGATCACAGTAACCAGAGTTATCGAAGAGATTCGCATTGCAATTAAGTTCTACGCCAACCCTAAAAAGGGGGTGCGGTACATCAATCTTGGCTGGGTGGAGATCGGCAGTCGTGATGAGCGGTGGGCTGCTTTTGTCGGTAACTCCGACGGGTCTCATATTAGTTCAGGTGCAATAGTGGTTAGCAGCACATTAAGTCCTGACGACGACCTCCAGCTTGAGAAATTGGCTATCTACCTTATTGAGGGTTTGAAGAAGCAGTTACCACCAGAGCCCCGATTACTAAAAAGAGACAAGGAGAGAAAAGACAATGGCTAACCCTAGTTACAAGGAGATTACGTTGGAGAGGGTTTCCGAAGAGATTGACAATGCAATCAAGTTCTGTGAAATCGTTCCTGGGAAGAAGGTAACGTACGTCAACCTTAGATGGAGGAGGATCGGCGGTTGTGCTGAGTGTTGGGAGGTTTTCCTTAGTACCTCCGCTCCTTCCTATATTGAGAAAGGTGAAATGATCGCTAGCAGTGAGCTAAGTCCTGATGATTTCATTCAGTCTTGGGAGTTGGCTACCCGCCTTGTTGAGAAGTTGAAGGAGTGGTCGCCACCAGAGCCTCGATTACTAAAAAGAAACAAGGAGTCCAATGACTAAATACCAAAGAAAAACCACGACTTTCTTCGTGGTTCAAGGACAGGTCTGGGGTTCCTGGGGTGACTATGGCTCCACTCCTCGACATCCCACGAGGGAGTTGGCTGAGGCTTACCTGTTACAGACGCAAGCTGAGGAGCCGAAGATCGAACTCAGAATCATAGAGAGAAGGGTGGCTAACTAGTCCGTAGGTTGCTCGTTGTCCTTCTTAGACCCTAGCAAGTCTAACCTTTTAACCTTGATTACAGGCTTGGAACGCTCCTCGCCTGTAACTTTGTCTATCCAAGTCTGAAAGGTCAAAGAACCAGTGACCCCAATGAGTTTTCCCTTGCGGACATGGTTGGCAGCGACTTCGGCGGTATTCTCCCAGAGTTCGAGGTCAAACCAATCGGTTTCCTTGGCTTTCGTGGGACGATCTACGGCTACAGAGAAGTTGGCAACGACACTCCCCGTATCAAGGTATTTGACTTCGGGGTCTCTGCCTGCTCTGCCGACCAATGTTACGAGGTTGATTGCTTGTTGTGTCATAATTATTCTGTGAGTAATACTAAGAACTAACCTATTCTACACGATCACGGGAAAACGTGTTTGATTAAGCGAACAAATAAATAGGAGAATACAGTGAAAGAAGCCGTGATTACTGGTGTTTATAACGAACTGGGCTACGTTGTCCGAAAGAACGGAATAGCTGTGTATGCGGCTGGAAACTATCCCTTCTGCTCCCACGAGTACGTTGAGGCAAAGGACGGGATGGATTAAGAAGCACAACGATTGGCTTTCTCATCGATTCCACTGAAATCAATGGCTCCAAGGAAGATTAAAGCTATTAATCGCAATCTTGGGGTGGAACTAACCAAGAGATTAAATAGCCCAACTAACCAAGCAACTAAAACCAAAATTATGGCGACGAGAAAAATCACAGTCGACATGGGGGAGGTTAAGATAATCTTCGACACTGGAAACCCTACGTTCTTCGAGGTGCGCCTCTATGAGGAGGACTGCTCTGTAGATACCGCCGATTATTATTCGGGGGAAGCGTTTATCGAAGACCTAGAGGATGCGATAAGACTGTTCAAGGAAACTGTAAAAAGCAACGTAATAACAGGAGAAAATCATGAAACTAAATGACATAATACTAGCTAGAGTGGAAGAAGAATTGAATGAAGAAGAATCAAATGCCCTCAAGGTGTTGGCAAGTATCCCAATCTCCTCCACGCAGTATATGAGTGATGAGGACAAGCTGGCTGGAGTTGAGCAGATGCTAAGAGACTTGCAGCAGCTATCCCAGCAAGACGGTTGCATCGCAGCGGGTTGGGCTGTAGATGTATTGAGAGTAATGGCAGCCCGTTCACTCAACCCACACGAAATACCAGAAGAGGAGATCAGCGCAGAAATGATGAATTACAACGATATCATGGATCAGATTGACGAAGAAATCGAGGAAGGCTGGAATCCTTGGTCAGAACCAAGCCAATTGCTTTTTAGCTACAGGATGATCCTCAGCTTTCTTCGGAGTGCCAAGAATGAGGTGTCATTTAGATACGGTCGCCACAAAGACCTCAGCGAATTTGCTCAACACCTTTGTGCCGGAGCCATTATTTCTGGGTGGAAGGTGATGGTGAACGATGGAGAGAACATCTGTCTAGCAGAGGAGGAGGGAGAATGATAGATTACGACGATATCTTGGCTCAGATTGACGAAGAAACCGAAGAAGGCTGGGATACTTGGCGAAGAGAGTTCAGTCCCTTGTTATATAGTTACCTGATGATCCGCAGCGTCCTTCGGAGTGCCGTGAGTGAGGTGTCACTTGGATACATCAATGACAAGTGCCTCAATGAATTTGCTCAGCACCTCTGTGTTGGAGTTATTATTTTTGGGTGGAGAGTAATCTCAAACGATGGAGAGAACGTATCACTAGTAAGGGAGGGGATCAATAAGGAGTAGGCTTGCGACGATATCTTGGCTCAGATTGACGATATCCGAGCCAAGTGGACTAACCAAGGGAATAAATTTAATCAATTCAACACAGGGCAACAATCATGACTCTCACACCTCCGCTCTTCAGTCAGTCCCTATCACGGGCTGTTGAGTGCCTAGAGAATAACGAGAAAGTAATTATTGAGCTATCTGCTACAGGGGGACTGTATGAACTATTTGAGATAGTTACCCTGCCTCACTATAAGCCTGTAGGACTAATCAGGAGGTACGCACGTCCCACCGATAACTATCTGACAGAGCATAGGCTAATACTTGAGCCTAGCTCCGTCAGGTGCTTCTTTTTTCAATAACCACTAACTAGGATTAGCAACATCATGACCACCGAAAAAGGAGAGTGCCGAACGAATGACCAATTCTTGCGAATCGTTCTGTCGATTACTAACGGTAATTTGCCGGAAGCCGCTAGGCTATGCGTAGAGCATGGGTTTTACGCTAGCAATCTCAAGGTTAAGTATGAAGAATTAAAGCCATCTAGCTCTATCTGGAACTATGCGCTAGTAATAGAAATGGCGCAAGAAATGCGCTATAACATTGGCGGGAAAGATATTCCGTTTTAATGCTAAATCGGGCGTGCTGTTGAACAATGGAGAAATATCTTGCGGCTGATCAACCTTCCCATCCCCCAGTGATTAAAAGTCCGGGACTATCTGCCCAGATGAAGACCTCTATTCCTGATCCTAAATAAAGCTCAGGAATAGCTACTCCATTGGCAAAGGCTCTGACCTTCTGCGAGGTTACGTTGTCCCCGTCTCCCCAACGAACAGATACCAAGATATCGGAGGCAAGATTATTAGTCGCTGCCATCCTTACCCTCTCCGTGCCTTTGACAGTATGTATCTTCTGTCCGGGAGACACTGATTGAGCGATAAGGATTGCCATTCCCCGATCCGACTCTGATAAATACCCGAACCTAGATAATATTTCTGAGTTCGGGTATTTTGCTAAGTAAGCATTGCCTTCTTTGACTAATTCAAAAGGCAAGTCTTTCTTGTCGTCAGGGATTGCTACAGAGAAGATACCTAGCCTCTCTAGGGTTTCCGAGGATGGCTTTGATTGCCCAGTCCAAACAGCAAGCTGTGATTCCCCACCGATTTCGCCGAGGGATTCATTGTAATAAGTGAAAAGCATCAAACATCTCCCCATCTAATTATTATCCTGCCATGAGAACCGTTGCTTCCCGCCGTTCCACCTAGTCCGGCATTGTTGGCATAGTCAACATCGGTCATTCCCGGTGGATTGCGCCCTGAGCCAGCCAAGAAGCTTAGTACCGTCAATCCACTAGCAGTAAAGCCACTGCCTCCGGCTCCACCACCCCCAGGATAGCCATTTGCGGAGACATTCGTTGTCTGAGTATTAGCCGAACCTCCCGTGCCTCCATAGAAACCACCACCACCACCGCCACCACCACCAGAGTCGGCTCCGGCTGCTCCTAAGAATAATGGTATGGCTCCAACCCCGCCATTAGTCAGTCCGGCCCCAGTGGTCTGAGTGCCGGGAACACCGCCAGCGATAACTCCGCTCTGAGTAGAAGCCCCAGCGACTCCCGAAGTTCCCCCAGCAGCCCCACCGATTCCGGGGACTCCCCATGATGCAGAGGCTCCATTGCCACCACCACCACCACCACCGCCAGCTACAGCGATCAGATTAGCCCCTAGCCTGATTGAGGTACGAGAACCCCCCGCTCCACCTGCGGTTCCTGTGCCTACTCCCGCTCCACCGCTTCCACCGCCACCAATGCCTCCTACCGCTAATTGTCCGCCTTGACCAACGAAAAGAGAGTAAGTAGTGCCACTAGTTACAGGCATTTTGAACTGAACCCAGCCACCACCACCCCCGTTGCCACCGGACGCCCCAATCCCACTAGCCCCTCCCGGTCCCCATAATAATCCCTCAAGGAAGTTGACACCCAAGGGTACAACAAAGTTCTCTTCGACTCCTGTATAGGTAATGACAGCCTTGTCTCTAGGAATCCAGATGTGTATGGGATGCCAGTCAGTTAAGCCGCCGTATAGAAATCCTCTTTGCCCAGGAAGGACAACTCGATTGTGGGCAATAGAAGTTGATCGGGACAGTATCAACCGATCATTGGAAGCATTATTGAATTCAATCTTATTATTTGGTGAAGAAGCTGGAATGTTAATAGTCCCCGGCAGAGTTACTAAATACTTCCGACTAGACACAGCGGTTAGAGGCATTGAAGTTATAATCTGAAGTCCAGGTTCTCCATCGACAACATGCCGCCAATCACTGCCATCAGCGACAAAGAGAGCCTTGCCTTTCGATGGAATCAATAACCCATCGACTACACTGCTAGGGGCTGAGATTGCCAAGTTGTCGTTGGTGTCGTTGCCCACTTCGAGCCACCCTGAAACCGAAGGCAACGTTGGTATCCCTCCGACTACGAGATACTTTCGATTACTTGACAGCGTTGTTGAAGCCGAAATAATAATATAGCCATCTCGGTTCTGTAGTTCGGCGATGGCTGAATTTGCTCCGGCAATGATAGCCAAAGATTCGCCTACGGTCTGGTTGATCTCACTGATGCCACCGTTAGCCTCTCCAGGATGATCGATGCTCGTGATGCTGGAACCGTCATAGTAGTAACCAACGGCAATCTCGTAATTCGCTGGGGCAATAGTCCCCGAAATTGTGCCGATGGTGGCTGTGGGGGCATTGAACAGAGAGAATGCCGAAGCACTGCTAGGCAAGGATGCCACTACGGTTGCTCCGGTCAACGAAGTAACGTTGAATGTCTGAGAGACTCCGGGAATCAATGGCTGAACAATGCGAGAGATAGTACTACCTTGCTTGATGTAGATAGCCACGCTATTGGGATTGAATCTGCCCTTGGTAATTGAACCAATTACGGGATAGTTACTGCGAACAGTGCCAAAGCCCAAAGAATTGCAAGGGTACTGGCAAGTCACAGTAAGCCCTCCGGCAACTGTAAGAGTTCGGTTGTAATAGCCGGAAGGGGTTGCGTATCCCGTCTCGGTTGAAACAATAGCCCTGATTACCTCAGTAGTGGGCACGGATTGATTCGTCCGGTTGAAGACACTGCCATTCCCGTCAATAGTAATTAGCTGATTAGCAAAGTCTGGGATTAAGCCGTAGATGCCTTGCTCTCCCTTGTCTTGAAAGGAGTATCGCTTCACCAAGGCACTGCCGCCGAGTATCTTCGCTCCCAACCCCGTTTCCGGTACAACCCTTAGTTTGTCTCCGGCGGGGAATATTGAATCACCCAGTAAAGAATGAAGATTTCCAGCAAATTCTCCGGCTTGTTGAAATTCAACCAAGTTCAAGGATACCGGAGTTCCCTCAGTGATTACTCCGGCTATCTGGGAAGTGTTGAACATTGGAGCTATCTCGAACCAAGCTGCCCAGTTCGACGGCAACGACTTGGGCAAGAACAGATTTCCTCGATCTCCATAGCTCCATACCATGTCTCCATCGACTCCCGGCATATTACCCACGATATCAGAGCGGTCAACGCTACCGTCGGCATAGTTGACGTACCCCCGGAAAGTAACGATTATCTTCTTGTCGAATAAGTAAGATTTCAGCACTCCATCAAGCAATATCTGGAGGGCAAATATCCTGCCAATGAGCATTTCAACCCCGGTGTCATTGTAGATGGCATAGTGAACCCCCTTCCCCTTGGCTCCATCGGCGGCGTAGAGAGGCGATGCTATAGCAATGAGTTCCGGGGTAAGAGTGTTGATGGCTTGAGCGCAACCATCGGCATTGTTGGGATTATTGATTAGTCCCAAGAACGGCGCACCAATCTTCACCCACTTCTCCAGGGGGAATGATGGACGAGCAATGATGGTGTTGCCATTGGCTACCTTGACTTCCAGCGGATCATAGCGATAGTAAGCAGAAGGACTAGCCCCGCCGTTTACGCTGACTACGGCTCTGGTCATCCCATAAACCAAGTCATTTCCACTGGGCAACGCTGACTCCGAAGCAACCGATGCGGCAATGGCAATGTGGGCAGGGCGACTCAACGTTATGGGACTGAGGGTTCTCCGAGTGCTTTGATCGGCTTCGTAATTCTTCCAGCCAGCCAAAGCAAAACCATCGGCAACATTACCTGTCGGGGTATGGCATAGCCAATAATAATGGAAGTCCGTTCCCGCCCCTCTAGCAGCTTCGGGCAAGGTGATGGTCGCCGACTGCGTAGAAGTCAAGGTGACAGTGACAATCGGTGAAGGCACTGTGAACCCCGCTCGGTTCTGACCAGAAATAAACAAGTTAAGGGTCACGCCGGAAGAGAAGGCTCCCCCGCCAGCGACTGTCACATCCCCGGAAGAAAAAGGTAATCGAAATAGACCAGAAAGAAATTGTACCGACAAGGTTTTGTCCTATGTTTCTTCCTAGTTTATCAAAGGGGAGCGTCAGTGGCTTCATTGATTAACTCAACGTGTTCAGTTAGAATAAGTATGGGCTGGGTGCGATGCCTTAAACTCCGCACGAATAAAAGTAACAAGGAGAGAATTATGTACCTATCAATTTACTTGAACGATGAGCAAGAAGCCGACTATCACGAGATGATCGACTACTGGCTTAACCAAGATACGTTTAGACATGACTGCTGTGGACACTGGATGCGAGGAGTTCATCTGACTGAAGATGGCTGTTGGCTGGTCTGCCTTGAAGACTGCGAGGCTCCCAATGATGACTTGGCTATCGACATGCTACATAGCTTCGATGACCCGGCTAGTCCCACTAGTCTTCCCGATGGTTACTACTTATGGACAAAAGCCCATGCAAAGAAAGGTATTGCGTGGGGCATTGCCAAGCATGGAGTGGACGACTGGTTAGATGGAACTAGCTCAGACGCTCCCGAAGTCGGCAATGCTATTCAAATGGCGTTGCTGGGTGAAATTACTTATTGCTAGTCAAGGACTAATCAGTGGGCTGGGTGCGATGCCTGAACTCCGTACGAATAAAAGTAACAAGGAGAGAATTATGAACGAAGCTGATGTACTCGAAAAGTATAAACTCGAAACACTCTGTGGGGCTGACCTCTCAGGGGCTAGTTTCCTTGGAGTCAATCTCTCTTGGGCTAATCTCGCTGGAGCCAACCTCTCTAGTGCCTGTCTCTCCAAGGCTGATCTCTCTGGAGCCAACCTCTCTGGAGCCAACCTCTGTGGGGCTAGTGTCTCTGGAGCCAATTTCTCTGGAGCCTATCTTCCTGGAGCCAACCTCTCTGGAGCCAACCTCTGTAAAGCTAGTTTCTCTTTTGCTAATCTCTCTGGGGCTGACCTTATGGGGGCTAATCTCTCCCTGTCCGATCTCTCTAGAGCCAACCTCTCTAGAGCCGATCTCTCCTGGTCCAATCTCTCCCTAGCCGATCTCTCCAATGCCAATCTCTCAGGAGCCAATTTCCCTGGAGTCGATCTCTCAGGAGCTAATTTCCTAGGAGTAGTAGGACTCGCTTCCATGAAGAAAGAGATGGAGATGCTCATCCTTCTCGGTGAGGCAATAAAACAGAACTCATTTACGTTCGAGATGGGTGAATGGCATGAAGGGGACGAGGGATGCTATCCTGACGAGTCCAGCTTCGAGAGCTTCCTGAGTACCTGTGGGGCAACCCACAATGGAGCGGGTTTTTGCCAAGTAAAGCTAGCGGAGGAGGGAAATCCCCTTGCTCTAGTATCAGCCTCGGTTGCGGGTAGCCATGCCATCCCTTCTATGGCATGGCTGTTCTCCGCTTCCAAAGAAGAGTTCGTTGCATACTTGGACAAGCTCATTTCTGGAGAATGTCCCCTATTGCAGCGATAAACAATGAGTCTGGGCTGGGTGCGATGCCCTTGAAATTCGCACAGACAAAAGTAACAAGGAGAGAATTATGACTATTACATTAAAAACAAGTTCAGCATCGTTTCGTCTGTTTTCAGTGGGAACATACGATGGGCAGACTGCGTGTGTCGATAACTTCATTGACGACGAAGCAATCAAAGACGACTTCGAGGACGGCGACGTTGACTATCTTCCCGGCGAATACTGGGAACTCTTTGATGGTCGCAAGTACGATAGCAAGCTAGTTGAGTTGGGCGAAGAATTCTTGCAACGAACAATAGTTCCATCCCTCATTGCCTTGGGTATCGGGATTATCTCCGCAAAGGCGGTTAGCCTGTATTCTCCCAGCGAGCACAACTTCAGCACGGATGCTCTCAACATCGACATTGTGGTCGAGGATAATTTCGGGGAGCAAATCATGGAAATCATCAATAGCTTAGAGCCCAAAGACGAGGCGAACTATGCCCAGTATCTCAAGGACAGGTTCACTTCCTACGATGGGTTCTGTAGCTTCACCAGTAACAACATCCCCGACACTCTCGAAGAGATCAGCAAGGACATAGATTGCGTTGAAACCATCGCCTTCTTGACTTGGTACATTCGCCATGAAGACTCCGATGCCGAGGAGTGGAATAATGCGTGGTATTACCTTCTCCACGAGAATACCTACGCAGGAGATTTCCTCCCCGAAGACGCTACGTTCTACTCCAGAGAGATGGTCGAAGCTTTCACTCCCTTGATCAAAGAACAAGCCCCTCTCCTTTATCTTGAAGGCGTTACGGGACGGGATGCGGCTCAGCAATTCATTGATCAGGCAGAGATTGACGACGGGAAGTACCCTGAACTCTATGCAGCCACTGACGAGTGGGCACTCAGGGAGTGGGTTGAGGAGCAAATCTACCCCATCCACAAGAACCTCGACGCAGTGAATAGCCCATTGTTTATGAGGTTTGTTAATGCACAGGCAGCGTCGTTGCTACCAATGTTCTCGATGGACGAGGCGAAAGAGATAATCAAGTCCGAGCTAATGAAGCAAGTACCCCATCCGCTAACCTATGATCGGTGGGAACTCGACAGCTTCGTTAGGTCACTTGTCGAGTCTATTTACCTGGCTCAGAAAAAGTAATTAGTGGGCTGGGTGCGATACCTTAAACTCCGCACGAATAAATAGATCAGAAGGAGAAGAAATGGACAAGGCTAAATTCCTCAAGAGGTACAAACTCGACAAGCTCTCTGGAGCCAATCTAGACGAGTACGATCTCCGTGGAGCTAATCTCTGGTGGGTTGACCTCTCTGGAGCTAATCTTTGTAGATCTGATCTCTCTAAGGCTAATCTCCGTTGGGCTAACCTCTCTGGTGCTGACCTTTGTTGGGCTAATCTCTCTAATGCCAACATCTCCAGTGCCAACCTCTCTGAGGCTTATCTCCGGTGGGCTAACCTCTATAGAGTCAACCTCTCCAATGCGATTCTCTCTGGGGCTGATCTATACGAAGTCAACCTCTCCAGGGCTAATCTCTCCGATGCTGACCTGCCTTTCTCTGATCTTTCCAATGCTAATCTTTCCAATGCTAATCTTTCCAAGGCTAACCTTTCAGGGGCTAATCTTTCAGGGGCTGACCTCTCCAATACTAATCTCTCTAAGGCTAATCTCTCCAATACCGATCTGTCCAATACCGATCTGTCTGGGGCTGATCTTTCCAATGCTGATCTGTCTGGGGTGAGAGGGCTCGCTTCCATGCGGGAAGAAATGAAAATGCTCGTTCTTCTTAGGGAGCAAATAAGAGAGGGGTCGGTTACGTTCGGTGCGGCTGAATGGTTCGAGTTGCAAAAGGTTCTAGAGACCTGCGAGACTACCTACGGCGGAGCAGAATTTTGCCACTTTTACTTGGGAAAGGAGCGGAACCCCATTTACCTCCCTTCGGTTACGAGGACAGGGAGTTACGCCATCCCCTCAATGGCGGGGTTGTTCTACTCTTCCGAGAAGGAATTCGCTATCCATCTAGACAAGCTCATCTCTGGAGAAGAACCCCTATTGCAGCGATAAGGAATGAGTCTGGGCTGGGTGCGATGCCCTTGAAATTCGCACGAATAAAAATCAAAAGGAGAGAATTATGACCATAGATAAATACGAAGTTCTAGCAAGGAAGATGGAATGTCTCGGCGATTTCTCTGAGGGAGTCGTAGAGAACATTGTCAACTCAGTCTCCTCCCACACTGAATACTTCTTTGGGATGGCGGATTACGAGGATAGCGAAGACCCTTCAATGGACTTCCGTATCCAGTTCCTCGAAGGGGACTGGATTGTTCTGACTGGCGATCCTCAGTTCGACCCCGATCACCGTGGTTGCTGGGGCTACGGTTCGCTTAGCCTCAGTACCAAGGGGGACAAGGCAGTCGTTGAGTCTGCGGTATTCGAGGCTATCGAGGAAGCGATTAATTCGTGCCTTGAAATTCGTGCAAGCAAATAAATCAGAGGACAAATCATGATATCTAATTCCACATTTCTCAACTACCTCAATAATATTGAGAATCACTTGAATAGTAGTTTGATCAGAGACTCGGACCTAGACAGATACTATTACTACTTATCAGAAATCAAAAACTATATGAAACGGAAGAGAGGTCTCCTTATCAAGGAAGGGCTTGATGTCTCATTCTCTGTCCCCATATTTACTTCGATCAAAACCCTTAGAGGCATTAGCATCCGTATCAGAGAGACATCCGAAGTTATTGACTTAGCGATGAAAACGCTGAGAGCGGCTGATGACTTGCTCGATGATGCCTTTGGGCAATTGGTGGATAAAAGGTCGGACAATCAATAGCAAGGAGAGAAATCAATGAAAGACATGGACGAAGCTAAGTTACTCAAACAATACGAGATCAAAAGCCTCTCTAGGGCTGATCTCCATGATGCCGATCTTACTGGGGCTAATCTCCGTGGAGCTAACCTCTCCGAAGTCGATCTCCGGTGGGCTGATCTTTCTGAATCCAGTCTCTCTGGAGCCGATCTCTCTAGAGCCGATCTCCGGTGGGTTGATTTCCGTGGAGCTAACCTCTCCTTAGCTAATCTCTCTGGAGCAAATATCTTTCGGGCTAATCTCTCTGGGGCTAATCTCTCTGGGGCTAATCTCTCTGGAGCAAATGTTTGCAACGCTGATTTCCCTGACGCTAATCTTGCTAACGCTAACCTCTCTGGAGCTAACTTCTCCAATGCCAATCTCGCTAACGCCAACCTCTCTGGAGCTAACTTCTCCAATGCCAATCTCGCTAACGCCAACCTCTCTGGAGCTAATCTCTCCAATGCTAATCTGCTTGGGGCTGATCTTTCAGGGGCTAAGCTGCTTGGAGCCGATCTCTCAGGAGCCAATCTCCTGAAAGTAACAGGACTCGCTTCCACGAAGGAAGAGAGAGGCTGATCACTAAGTAATTAATAAGCAAAGGTCTGGCAATGAATAACAAGGAGAGAAATCTATGGAAACTATGAACGAAGCTAAATTACTCAAGATATACAGCCTTGATAGGCTCTCTGGGGCGAAGCTCCGTGAGGCTAATCTCCGTGGGGTTAATCTCTCTGGAGCCGATCTCTCTGGAGTTGATCTCTCCGAGGCTGATCTTTCCGAGGCTGATCTCTCAGGGGCTAATCTACGTGGGGCTAAGCTCCGCTGGGCTAAGCTCTCCAAGGCTAACCTCTCTAAGTCTGACCTCTCTGAGTCCAATCTCTGTGGAGCAACCCTTAAAAGAGCCGATCTCCGTGGCACTAATTTTTCTGGGGCTAATCTTTCTGGGGTTAGGCTGCTTGGAGCCGATCTCTCTGGGGCTAATTTCCCTGGAGTTAGCCTCTCCAATGCGAACCTCTCTGAGTCCTGTTTCCGCAGTGCCAACCTCTCCAATGCGAACCTCTCTGAGTCCAATCTCCGTTGGGCTGACCTCTATAAGGCGAATCTCTCAGGAGCTAATCTCTCAGGGGCAGACCTATATGGTGCTGACCTCTCTGGAGCCTACCTCTTAGGTGTGATAGGACTTGATTCCACGAAGGGAGCGAGAAGCTGATAAATTACTCGACGATGCCTTTGAACAATCAATAACAAGGAGAGAAATCAATGAAAACCACCGTATCGCTCGACGCATTCCTCGAAGCCTTTAAGAAGCTTCAGCCCGACAAGTTCTCTAGAGAAGCACTTGTCCAACTCTTTAACTATCTGGAAGGGTTAGACCCTCAGATGGAACTTTATGTAGTCGCCCTCTGTTGCGACTACGACGAGCAAACTATCTCAGACCTCATAGACTGGGAGGGCATTTCGATAGTCCCCGACGAAGACTGGGACGAGGATACCGACTCCGATATCGTTGAAGAACATCGAAGAGAACAAGTCAAAGACTACTTGGACAAGAGAGGGAGCTTTGTCGGGTTTACCGATGACACAGTTATCTTTGCCAATTTCTAAGAGCGACGTGGCGGGATGTCTTCTGCCATCAATCAAACTAAAGGAGAGCAATCAATTGACTAATCTAACTAGACCCTCATCGATTCCAGCGAGATATTTACTCGTTGCTTACCACGACGAGGCCGTTGTCAAGGTTGCCTCAGTTTCCTTCTATTACACCGATGTAACTCGATGTTACCTAGACGTTCTTGGAGGTTCCGAGGCTTATGGCTATGGCATGGCTAACGGGGGTAGGGCTAAGGGCGAACATCGCTCATTGATCACGGCATCTGAGAGCTTGGGTATCTCTCTTGACATTCCCTTGAACCCCAAGGAAGGAGCCTTCGAGCTTTCTCGCCAAGTGCTAAAGAGGATAGCCGAAATCAATGGGTACGAAGTATTCGCAGTAATGAAGTAACGGAGAGACACATTGAACAAGAGGGAGAGGGTTGAAGCCTAGGAGCCACTACCCCCGTTAGGAGAGAGTGTAATGTATAGCACATCTCTGAAGCATAGGGCTTAGAGGCTTTCAGCTAAACTTCCACTTTCCCCAGAATAGCACCGATTGTCCAAGAAGAGTCGAGGGACTTGTCTTGAGTAACGTGTTCAGTTAGAATAAGTTCATCAACAGGAGAGGAATTAATGCAAGTAGATACCGACAACCCAGAGTTTCAAAGAATGGTAGCCGAGTTGAAGAAGCAACTGGGACAGCCCACGGTTGACAAGGCAACGGACTACGTAAAGGCAAGCGATTTATCTGGTCGTTCCGGCGATTTCTACGCAGGAATGATTTCGACTTTGATTCATTGCCTCGATGTGGAGGCGCAGACATCCCCCGAAGATCAGTTAAGAGCGAGGCACTACGGAGCCATGATCGTAGTTCTCACTGAGAGAATAGGGCAAGCACAAAGTTAATAGTCAATCAACAGGAGAGAAATTAATGCTAGATATAATCAAAGTTCACCCCGAAATCAAGAAGTTCGTCGAGTTCTGTGCAAAAGAAGATTCTCGACTCAGTAAAACTTACCTAGAGGCTCTCGTTGAACTCTACGCCAAGGAGCATCCCGGAGGATACATTGATAGCCTTTTTCGTTCCTTCAGTTATCTCGACGTTGTTTATGTCGCCGCAGACACGTACTCTTGGGATATTGCTGAGTGCTGGGATATCGTAAAGGCGATTGCCGAGGAGATCGGAAGCATGGATGCCGATGAAGAGGACAATAATTGCAGAGTAGAGGATTGTATTGAGAAGGCGTATAAGCAGAGCAGCATTGACGTTAGAGCGTTAGCTATGCCTGGTTGCGAACGCAATCTAGTCGAAAGCCTTCAGAATGAAGTGAAGCTGGTTATCACTGGAACCGTAGGCTTAGACTGCTCCCTCGAAGACATGGTGATAGCAGTAGATCATTCCATCTGCTTCTTGCTGGACGACAAGGAGTGGCAATCCCCGTCCTTCTTCAATACGCTTCACGGATGGCTCTCGCGTACTTCTAACAATGAAGACTATAGCTCCATATTTTACTCCATTGGCGGAGGCTGGGGTCATGGATACTCCCCTAGTGAGTGGGGATTAATGCGCTTAGGGGAGCAAATGCAAGGAGACATTGGCAAGCAAGTAAGGATCACAGTTATCACTCCCGTCAAGGCAACACTGAAGAACGAAGCGATTCAACGACTCACCGCAACCCAAGGAGATACATGATTTACACTGAACCCGTAGATGTGGCATCCGTAATTGAGCTACTTACAGCTAGAGGTCTAACCGTACTCAGGCATTACAAGTGCGCCGGACTTGCAGCAGGATTGTCAAGCATTGACACGGTTGACAATCTAGCCAGTCATGTCAATGTAGGGCAGGTTGTCATGGCTATGCCACTAGACACTCCAGACGAAGTGTTCATCGAATGGGAAGGGCGAGACGCTTTTAATAACGAATTCCTCTGCGCCATTAAGCCGTGGAGTCCATCGGTGAAAGGAGATGCGCCCTTTGGACAAAGTTTGCTAATAAAGGTACTTGGCTTTATGCCGGAATCCATTGAAGTACGCCGGGATTTACTCCATCATGTCTGGTATGTCTATGTCCGCTCCGGCAGAACTTTGGAGTGGACAGTTGTTCACGTTGCAGACGATGAAGCTCTTGCGATTTCCATTGCCCAAGAGATGGCTTTCGATATCAACAAACTTATTGCTCAATACATGGAAGAGGAGAGAAACATTGAAGTTGAACCCATTTCTTAGATACGCTGGCGGCAAAAGTCGCCTGGTCAAAACACTGAAATCCTATATGCCCACTGACTTCGATGCCGATACGTGGCTCTACATAGAACCCTTCCTTGGTAGCGGAGCGTTGTTCCTTGACTTGCAGCCGAGGAATGCCGATGTAAGCGATGCGAACGCTGCCTTAATAAATGCTTGGCAGCAAATCCGAGGAAGTAGGGAGGCTCTTGCCGCTCGTCTAATGGAATTTAGCAATGATGAAGCAACCTACTACAAGCAGAGGGATTGCTACAACAACGATCTCCTTGGGCTGAATCTCTTGAATGCAGAAGGACAGCTAATGATGGCTGCTCGATTCATCTATCTGAACAGGACTGGCTTCAACGGTATATACCGAGTCAGCAAGTCAATGGGTTACAATGTCCCCTACGGACACCTGAAGAATCCCACTGTGCTTAACGATGAATTGCTGAAGGGAATTCAGTCCTACATTGGATCGAACTGGATATCCTTCCAGTCCAATGATTATCTTTACGCTCTGTTAGTGACTCGCCATTACCCCGAAGATAAAACCTTCATCTACGCCGATCCTCCCTACGACTCCGAGGACGGCAAGGGACACGTCAACTACACCGCCAGAGGGTTTAGTCGTGACGATCAAGCACGGTTGGCTGAGCTTCTGTCAAAGGGTTCAAAGAGAACGATGGTCAGCAATGCCAACACTCCGTTCATCCGTGAGTTGTACAAAGACTGGCGCATCGTGGACATCGAAGTTCAGAGATCGGTCGCTGCTAACGGTGATCGACCGAAGGCAAGAGAAGTTCTAATTATGAATTACTAGGGGGGAAGAGCTATGCCTTATTTCAAGTTGATCGGTGGTGGGGAGTGTCCTGAGCAGTATGACGTGATACTGGAAGGCAAGAGAGTTGGATACTTGAGGCTGAGGCATGGATACTTCAGGGCTGATGTTTTTAGCGAGACGAATGATGATGATGACATCAAGGTTGTTTACGAAGGAAGTCCAAGAGGAGACGGTTCTTTTGAGGACGAAGAGAGACACTTCTACCTCCAAGCCGCAGTAATGGCGATAAAGCTATACATAGAAACAGGACAAATACTAGGAGATTCCGAGCCACTTTACGAGATAGAGCAAGAACTAGAAGAATAACGCAAAGGCATTGGGGCGATTGTCTTCCCCCCGTATCTACCGACTAACAAGGAGAGACTAATGATTACCAAGGAATCCATTGAAGAATACATTGAATTCAGAGACGAACGATGCAAGGAAGTCTTTGCTATGCGGGATAAGTTAATTGAGGAGAAGTTGATGATATTAGAAAGCACCCTCGCTGCCTGCCTTGATGAGCTATCCAAGTCTGAGCCACTCCCTTTAGACAAAACCCAGTGGGCAAGTCATTTACTAGAGAGCGGGGAGATATACAATCTAATGGAGAGAATTAGTGATGCCATGAACAACAAAGGACTCAGGGTTGGAATCCAAGTTGTCTATTTTTTCTTCGGCGGAGCTATTAACGCCCTCTTTGATTCAGCGAGTGGACTTAACTATTCGGGGCTACCCAAGAAAGAAAAAGCAAGCTTTCTAGAAGGTTTGCTTCTCGTAGCACTATGGAAAGAAGCGAAATAACACCACCGGGGGCGATTGTCTTCCCCCCGTATTCACCAAAAACAAGGAGAGACCAATGACCACACCGAAAGCAAAGACCACAAGAAAGCCAAGAGTAGCGAAGGTTGTCACTGAACAGCCCACAACGAAGACCCCGGCTGCCACTGAAATATCCCTAACCACTACACCCATGACTAAACCTCTTATGCTGACAACCCCAAGCGTTCCTTCTACGATTTCCTTCGTGGACGTAGTGAGCAATGCAGTGGAAGACGTGACATCTATCGTTCCCCAGAATGAGTGGCACGAGATTATTTTCATCATCCCCGACCCGAAACAAGTCTCCGCCACAAGCAAGGCGTGGTCAACTGCATTCTCGGAGGTTCAGCGACTCATCCTAGGTTTTGGGAAGCTGAACGAAGTTCTCAGCAATGATCGATGGGCTCTAAGGGTTGACAACGCTGCCCTTGAGCGACTGAGAGCTATTGAGTACGATAAGTTGCCTGAGCGACTAAAGTAGTCAGCGTTCACCCCGTCTTGTCTGGCGGGATTATTAATTAGAGGACAAGGAGATAAGCAATGACTGTGATTAAAGACAAGCATAACGAAGATGGCTCCTATTCCATTTTCATTGGCAGCAAAGAAATCTTCAGGGGGAGCCAAGAAGAGGCAGAGGAAGCGTTGAAGAAGGCGACAGGTATAACCCTCGGACTAGGAATTGGGGCACTGGCTGGCACAACCCCTCTCGCCTGTCTATTGTTGCCTATATATGCAGCATCTCGGCTGCTAATCGCAAAGAAACCAAAGGAGGATCAGGGGAAATGAATGAAAAAGAGCTTTTGGATAAGTACAAGCTAGACTCCTTTCGAGGGGCAGACCTATCGGAGGCTGATCTTCGTGGGGCTAACCTGCGTGGAGTTGATCTATCGGGAGCCAATCTACATGGAGCTAACCTGTCGGGAGCTAACCTGCGTGGAGTTGATCTATCGGGAGCCAATCTACATGGAGCTAACCTGTCGGGAGCTAACCTGTCGGGAGCCAATCTACATGTGGCTGATCTTGCTGACGCTAATCTACATTTTGTGGCTAATCTCACTGACGCTAATCTGCACGAGGCTAACCTGAATGGGGCTAACCTCATCTTCGCAAATCTCGCAGGGGCTAATCTGTCTGGAGCTAACCTCTCTGGAGGCAACCTCCGTGGAGCTAACCTCTCTGGAGTTAACCTCTGCAAAGCCACTCTGAGTGGGGCTAACCTCTATGGAGCTAATCTGTCTTGGGCAGACATCTCTGAAGCCAATCTATCAGAGGCTAACCTCTGTAGAGCGAACCTTTCTGTCTCTACCATCACGGCATCGGATATCTCTGGAGCTAATCTTTCTGGAGCTAACCTTTGCTGGGTCAATCTTGTCGGGGCTCGTCTTTTCAGGGCTAACCTGTCTGGGGCTGACCTCGGCGGGTCTGATCTGTATGGGACAGACCTTTCTGAGGCGAATCTCTCTGAGGCTGCACTCATTGGAACCAATCTCCGTGGGTCTAGCCTCCGTGGAACTAACTTCTTCAAAGCAGATTTATCTGGGGCTCACCTCTGCTTTGCGGTTAATCTTTCAGGAACTAATCTCTCCGAGGCTAATCTGTCTGAGGCAGATATTTCTGGAACCGATCTCTCTAGAGCTAACCTCTCAGGGGTAGTAGGACTCGCCTCCCTAGGGGAAGAGAGGGCAACACTTGTCCTTCTCGGAGAGGCGATAAGACAGGGATCGATTACGTTCAGCGAAACTCCTTGGCACAGGGGAGACGAAGAGTACGACCCTGACGAGGACTCTTTCGCAGCTTTACTTAGTTTTTGTCAAGCAAGGTTAGCAGCGAGGGGCAATCCCATAGCTCTAAAAACCACCTCGGTTGCGAGTAGCTACGTTATCCCGTCTATGGCGAAGTTCTTTGCCTCTTCCAAAGAGGAATTCGTTGCGTACTTAGGCAAGCTCCTCTCTAGAGAGGAGCCTTTATTGCAGAGGTAACAATCTTCAGTTAGACCAAAACCAAAGGAGATGATAAATACATGCCAGAATACCAGCCAGAACCACCAAGTAACGAACCTCCCCCGGAGGACATTGACTATATCGACATTTCCGACAGTGACAAAGCTCGGCTGATTTTCCATGCACTCTTGGATAGCGTTGAGAACGTTGTCGCCGCTGCGTTTGATCCCAAATCCCCAAGAGATTTGTACGCCGAATTAGAATCAATGAAGTTAGCTCTTGTTCGGTACAAAGAGCGAGAGAGACTAGACATGGAAATGTAATTGTGCTTTCAATGGTTAGTCGCAAAAACAAAGGAGACAAGTACACCTATGCCCTATTCGGATCAGCACACTATTTCAATCGCTCGGTATCACGAAGCCATCTCAAAGTTAACCAATGAAGAACGCAGCTTCCTCCACGGTTGCTTCGGTCACAAAGGCTGGACATTAGCCGAGCTTCTAGTCTTCTCTAATGAGATAGCCACCAAACTGTCAATTGAAGAAGTTATTTCTGTCGTCTGGGTAATAAGAAGCTCCAAGTGGACAGTGAAAGATGCCAAGGAATTCACAGAAAGAGTTGGAAATTGCTCTGAAACCTTGGATGATCCCAATCTCAGTAGAATGTTCTTGTTCGATTTCCTTGTTTCCCCGAAAGCGAGGAGCGAAGTCACTTGGCTTATCTACAGTAGGGCTCGTGCAAAAAAAGCGTAGGTATATATAAGCTAAGTGGCGAAACTTTCAACTTGATTAACTTTGTTGTACGCACTCAGTTAGAATGGGTGTGTGCAACAAAGTACAAACATTAAAACAGGAGAGAATTAGATGGGCAAGTATATTAACCCCCCTACCCGAATCACAACAGAAGGTCGTCCACTCACCTCTATCCACGATGCAACCTTTGAGTATTACGAAGGGCAATTACGGAGAGGAGAAGGGCTATTTGCATTAGGTGATCGAGGCATGTTTTCTTTCTGCACCTTGATCCGTGATGAACAAGACTTTCTCGAATTCTTCGGTCAGTATGAGAGGGGTCTGCTGTTGAAGTTAAACTTTTTTGCCGGAACCGAGGATATGGTGAAGAGCGCACTCTAGTTGCAGGAACAAGCTAACACACAGGAAGAGACACCCACTCCTGCGTGTTAGCCGAATAATTTAGATAAGGAGATAAGGCTGTGTCGATAAAACTTCAACCACTGTTTCACCTCGCCCTCATAGGGTTCTTATTGGCTCCCTTGGTTCCATTGATAATCCCCGAACCTCTAGGAATCGAGATCGTTAGCAGTAAGCCGGACGAGAAGCCGGATGATCGATCACCCCATCGGGGAAGTGGTCGATGAGGCGGAGATTAATCAAAGAAAACAAGGAGAGAAATGATCGTCCACATAACAATTGGGAGACGTAGCCAGATCAAGATCGTTACCGACACTACCGATGGACATCCAGACTTGATCACAAGCTACCTGATCCACAACAATAGACCGGAGAACTACAAAGTCAACGTCCTTGTCCGCCACGGGAAAGAGGTTCCTTTCGGTCGAGACTTCCCTCAAGGCGAAACCCTCATTGGGCTAGTTCCGGGAGCGAGACTGGGTGATCACTTTGACGTCGGGGTTGAGGTCGAGGTAACGCTGAAAACAGAGATATCGCTACAAGTCGCCCGAAAGTCTCGGAAGCGATCAATCACCTCCGAGGGGAAGGGATCGAAGAGGCAATTAATCGAAGAATAGGAGAGGCAATGCCAAGAAAAGTAAAGATTGAAAGAATATCGGAAGTCCCCTATTCTGTTCTGCCGGGGAGGAAATACCTAGTGCCTTATATATGTCCACCAACGGCTATTCATGGATACGAGGCTGGCTACCCAATCCCTGTCATCGGAGAACTCCACGACGATACCCTCTTGGGGTTTCCCTATTTGCACTTGCACCATGACCGCCGATTTATCCCACCAAGGATTTACAACGAAATGCGACATCCGTGGGAAGCGTTAGCTGTTACTGGGTTAATTCCCAACGAGAGCGGAGAACGTGAGATCGACCCCTTGTGGGTAAATGTGCCCATCAGATATGGTGAGTTTGTCTGTTATCGGCAGATGCCTCAGCCAACGACTAAAGTTCTTGGATTGGATCGCTTGGAGAAGCTTTTCAAGTTCAGCAAGCTAGAGAATAGGGTATGTCCGCACAAGGGCATATCGCTGTCGGGAATGTTCCCAGACAATAGCGGGTGTTTAACCTGTCCTGGGCATGGGCTAAAGTGGAATGCCAGCACTGGGGACTTGATTCAACAAATTAAAGAATAGGAGAGAAAGCAATGCAAGCAAGGTTAAGCCCACCGAAAAGAGTTGATAGCCAAGTCATCTCTGAAGTGATAGAAAAGCTTTGGGAGCTACTGTGGACTGACTGCAAGGGAATTGGGACATGGAATCGCAATCCTGATCGTAGCTACGACTACAGCTTCTTTCCCGAATGGGGCGCACACGACCAGATGTTTGATCTAAGAGGAATTGAAGGCTCGTTGCATGGCAAGCCTTATTCAATGGATTTCGTGGGCTTTTCAGGGGGTTGCCTTGAACTCACGTTGGAAGACGTGACGTACAAGTTTTCCGCCGATCCTCGATACGGAAGCTTCTCTCAAGAGGGCGTGAGGCATTTGACTAGCGGATCAGCTTGCTTTGGTCTTAGGCATTCCGACGAAGCAGTCAGTGATTTCCTCAAAGCCCCTTACAGGAATAATAGAACTAGCTGGCTCATGACCCCGGAGAGAGAGCAGGAAGCTCTTCAATTTATTAACGAGTTGATTTCTGTTATCAAACAAAGAAAAGATCAATCAAAAATCGAGGAGAAAAACAATGTCAGTAATTAACGTCTGCGAAGAAATTGCCTGTCCCTACTACAAGTCATTTGGAAGCCCCGGCTGCACCTTCTACCCTTCCGCCGCTCTCTGCCATCTACTTCCCCGCAGGGGAGTTATGGGTAGTGAGTACTTCCTTTCTGCCGACGCAATCTATGCACCCAAGGTAAAGCGAGAGAACGAAGAATTCTTCGTCAACAACGAACTGTATCAGCAACATATCCACCTGCAACAAAACGTTGAGGGCTGGAAGGATGTGATGAAGTTTCCGAATAGAATCATCGAGCTTGATAGAATCATTGAGCTTGATGGTAAGTAAGGCTAAAGTACACCGGACAAGAATCAAGGAGGGAAAACAATGGCAAAGCTTAAGCGAGTTGAGTTAGGGAAATCGTGGAAACACCTGCAAGGAACCTTCGCAGTCTGGCGGATACTCACCACTGATCCTGATGTCAGTCCGTCATCAGTTGTGCACTGGGCGTTCTGGACGTTGTTGTGTGGCTACGATTCCGGTGTGGAGTAATTAACAACTAAGTTGATAGGAGAGAAAACAATGGCTACAGAGTTAGAAGGCATGGAAAAGTTCGGCAGATATCACACAAATAAAAGATCAATGAAAAATCAAGGAGAGAAAACAATGGCTACAAAATCATCACTGGAAGGCATGGAAAGGTTCGGCAGAACTTGGAGAGCCTCTATTAAGATTAACCTCCCCGCAGATATACCAGCCCTGTTTGAATTGGCAGAGACGAACATCGATGTCGTAGCTTTGGCACATCGAATATCGAAGGACTTGATCGACTCTCTTGGGGGAATCGACTCCAATGTTCCATCGGAATCCCTTATAGAATTCCTTACTTTTATTGAGGAACTAAGCGACGCGTTCGTGCTAGAACATCCTGAGAAAATTGGGGAGATGGACGAGGAATCGCTACTTACCTCCAGTGATGGGGCTGAGAAAGAACTAATCCGTCGATTAAACAAACTCTACGATTGGGGGGACTATTACCGAGTCAATCTTTCAAGCCATAGAAATTAAAGTCGTTAATCAACGAACCCTCTCCGAGGAACTTGGCTGGGTCGATGTCTATATTGGTCGCCCTTCGGTTCTCGGAAATCCCTTCTTCCTCAAGAAGGAAGCTGATCGATCATTGGTTATCGAGAAGTATCGACGGTGGCTTTGGGAACAATTAAAGCTTCGTGGCGAAGTGTTCCTTGAACTCCAGAGAATCGCTAGGCTGATTGCTTCAGGGCATCAGGTTCGACTGGTTTGCCACTGTGCTCCTAGAGCTTGCCACGGAGACATTGTGATCAGGGCAGTGCGGTGGTTATTAGAGAAACAAGGAGAGGAATTATGAAACACATTGAAATAGAGGTTCCAGACGGAGTATCTGGAGAATGGAAGGTAGATACTTTTGTAGTCCGACAAAATGAGATAGGGCAATATTCCTCTTTCTTCAAAACTGGCAGGGGAGTTCCCCTCGGAACTTACAAGAGGCTAAAGAGAGGCGGTACGACAGTAATGAGCAACACTCCTGATGAAATCAGGGATTTTTCTAGTTTTGTTGAGCAAGCGGAGGGGAGTGTGCTAGTGAACGGACTGGGACTGGGCGTTCTCCTGCAAGCCCTTGTAAACAAGCCAGAAGTTACCAAGGTGAAAGTGATAGAAATATCTGAGGATGTTCTAGCCCTAGTTGCTGGCACTTACGAAAAACATGCCAAGGTGGAAATAATTAAGGCTGATTGCTTTGAATATACGCCCCCGAAAGGAGAAAGGTTCAACGCTGTTTGGCACGATATTTGGGACTCCATTTGTGCCGACAATCTCGCCGAGATGAATACGCTGCATCGTAAGTACGGAAGGAGGGCGGACTACCAATCTAGCTGGTGTAGATTGCAATGTCGAGAGCAGCAAAAAGATTGGGCGAGGTATTGTTGATATCGTTTAATAAACAATCAGGAGAGAATTAATGACCAAGTTGAACTGGATAAAGAAAGGACGGGGCAGGGTTTACGAGGCACGCCTGTCGAAGAGTATCCTCGTGGAGGTTAGCCTCGATTCACGTTGCGAACCTTGCGACCTCATTCCGTGGGAAGAGCAATCAATGTGGATTTGGCAAGTTTCAATCCTTGATGGAGAAGAAGTCTTCTGGTCCGAAAGCGGCAAGTGGAACGGGGAATCTACGTTGGTTGAAGCCCAGTCCTTCGTCGAAGATTACGCTAGAACCGAACTAGAAAAGTATCTACGAGAATTGCTAATCAACGCAAGGGAGGAGGTGAAATGTCTGGGCAGATCGCTGAAGTTAATGGGAAAGGAATAGAAAACAAAGGAGAGAAACAATGAGAATTATTTCCAGTTTTTCCGATTATTACGATGGAATTCAACGGCTCGGCTATGATGACCGCATCGTATATCAAAGAGAACACCGAGTGCTTTACTTCGACAAGAACAGATCACTGATAACGAAGGAACCGAGGTGGACAGAGTACGGGAAGCAGCACTTGATTTGCAACGAGAAATTCGCAGTCTCGCTATGCGGCAATCTCTATGTTGGTTGTTATCTTTCTCGCAGTGGCTACCGAGAGTATTATCAAGACGAAGGGGGCTTTACTTACGATCTAAAAAAGATTAAAAAGCTCGAAACTAACAAACCCTCCTACAGAGAGACTGCCGACATAACCACCTGGGAAGGCTCTAGTCTCGCCGATCTGCATATTCAGTACAAAGCTCCCGTTCTACTTATAACGAGAGACCACAAGTACACCTACTTACACTTAAACCCTCCCCTGAAATACCTTGACTTTTTCAAGGTAGTCGATACCTACTCGGTCTTCCAGGAGATCGAAAGGTTTCTAGGGAATCAAGGAGTCGATGCCCCTGACATGGTAGAGCTAAGTGATCAAAGTAAGCTAATCAAGCATGGCTTCGATCTCAAGGAGTCGTTCAGGAAGGCGAAGGAATCGAAGAAAACAAGCCAAAAATAGGAGAGAAACAATGAGAAGACTAGCTACGACAAGAAGAATCGGCGAATTGGTCCCTATCCTTGGGGCTGACAGAATTGAGCTGGCAAAGGTTGGTGGGTGGGATTGCGTTGTCCCCAAGGGTCAGCACAAAGCAGGAGACATGATTATCTACATAGAAGTTGACTCCTTCCTGCCCAGAGGAGATTCACGGTGGGAACACTTAATGAAGCCAGGTCAGATCACTGAATTCGATGGAAGGACGGGGTATGCACTGAAACCCCACGAATTCAAGGGAGTTCTTTCTAGAGGACTCGTCATTCCTATAGGAGAAGAAGAATCTACAGCTTCTCTCGGAGCAGATTTAACTGAGTCGCTAGGCATCGTCAAGTATGAAAAGCCACTCCCCACCGAACTATTGGCTGTGGCAGTGGGCTACACTTCCTACCACATTCCGACGACATCCTTGGAACGCATGGAGAACATTGCCCATCAATGGGAGTCGCTGAAAACCCTTTCATGGGAAGTGACAGAGAAGCTACATGGAATGGCAGTTAGCTATCGTTGGGAGGATGAAAAATTTGGAGTGTCTTATTCTGCTTCTCGCTTAGATTTCGATCTGAATGCCGACATCCCGGCTTGCAATCTAGCCAGAAAAATAGGGCTTCCCGACTGGATAGGCAGCACTAGAAACATGGTTATCCAAGGAGAGCTAATAGGACCAAAAATCTGTGGAAATTATTACGGGCTAGACGACTACGAATTTTATGTTTACGACATATTCGATCTAGACAAGGGAGACTATCTCAGTCGAGACCTTCGACACGCCTTCGCTTGGAAGCTAGGGCTAAAGATAGTCCCGGAGATAGATGGCAATGCAGTCCTCTCCCATTGGGTCTCTAGCCTTCCTGACTTGTCACAAGAAGTTCAGGGCATTAAGTCTAAGCTCAACCCAGCGAAAGACATAGAAGGCTGGGTATTCAAGACGCTCCCTCCTTACGGAGAGAAAAGACAGGAGTTTAAGGTAATTTCTCCTCGGTTCAAAAGTTAGACGGGAGAGGAGAATTTTGATTAAAAACAAAGGAGAGAATCAATGAGAACAATCAAGGACTGTGACGGCGATCTAATCAAGGGAATAAAGACTCCGATATCTTACAAAGACGGAGATATTCAGTTTCGCTACCACCTATTCATCTGGGTGTTTGACTGGAAGGTAGTCTGCCCAGTCTTCCTCGTATCTAAACCTACTTTTAGATACGACATATCCGTTCGGGCTGTCTCCTTGGATTTGCAGCCGAAGCAACGCTTAATCGACTGGAAGAGAAACACAAGGAACCCTGGTGGTCGCTGGGGAATGACTTGCAATCTTCTAGCTGATGGTGGTGGCGCAATTCTATGGAAGCGGGAAAGCGACAATAGACCCGAACTACTACGGTTGGCAGCGAAAGAAGTTGAACACTTCAAACGAAGCAATTTGTGGGCAAGAGAAGACTATTGTAATAGCCTTCAAAGCACAATGAATCAGCTTAGAGGAGAAGACTAATGATTGGAGATATAGCACCGGAATATTCAGCAGTCGTCAGCCTGAGAGCAAATATAGTAACCATCGAGTTTACCAGAGAGATCGACCTAGATGTTTTGGCAGATTTAGCTAAACTAAAAAACCATCCTGCAATCGACATGATCACGGGTCAATGCACTAGTCTCTTGTTCATCAAGTACTCCTACGACCCGAAGACAGTCGCCGAAGCCATTAGCCAGTCTCTTGAAGAAAAGCATGGCTTCAAGGTCCGAAGAATGCTCGGAGACTCCACGAGCCACAAAGATATTCACTGTTTCACGGAGGGAAAATAATGATTGGAGATATAGCACCGAAATTCTCAGTAGTAGTCAGGCTGACTAACAACAAAGTAGTCTCCGTTGAGTTTGATAGAGAGGTCGATCAAGATGTTCTCGCCGACTTAGCTGAACTAAAAAACCATCCGACGATAGAAACGAGTAGTGGCAATTTCTATTACGTCAAGGACTCCTACGACCCGAAGACAGTCGCCGAAGCCATTAGCCAGTCATTTGAGAAAAAGCACGGCTTTAAAGTCCGAAAAAGGCTCAACGGCTCCATTGGATACAAAGATGTTCACTGTTTCACGGAGGTAAAATAATGAACGTACTAAATATCACAAACAAGAAGATATTATTCCTGGTTCAATCCTTGTACGATCTACTAAGTAGCGGGGACAAGGGAGGGGATGCTCGATACAAAGACGATCAAGGGTATTCCTTGGAGTTGAACACTTCGCATGTTATTAGCTGTGGTTCTGAGTCGCTCTCTATGAACACGATTCGAGCCGAAATGCCCTTGCGGTATGGCACAAAAGGGTTGGATATTCGCTTTTCTCTTGAGTCTGGGGAAACCTTCACAACCCTACCAGTAAGATCGTCCGCATCAATGATCCTTATCCACTTTTGCCGATATCTCTTTCACGGGGACATGGTTCCCGGTGTTTCCTATGCTTTCTGTATTGACTCATTAATCGACAAACGAATTACTGACAACAAGCAGGAACCCATACCGGAAGAAGACATTGAAGAGGTTGCGGCTATTCTATCGTTCTTTCTCCAAAGATTTGCGGAGGTCAAATAATGAACGTACTAAACATCAGGAACAAAGGAGAGAATCAATGACGAATACGAAGAGTTACGAAGAAGCAATGGGCACTCTGTCCCGAATAAGAGAGGAGTATTCTGGCTATCCAGATGTAATCATCAATGACCAGCCGTTCAAGATCAGTCCCATTTACCTCGATATTGAATCAACTCTATCGACTTGGTATCCCACCTATTCCGACTCTTCTACTCCTGAACGCAATGGATATTTGTACGGACTGTTCGAGAAAGATGACGAGGGATATTACTCTCACATTGAAATCAGTAGCTATCAGTTCGACAAGTTCCGTCCCAAGATGATGGAGGGAATTAATAAGGCTAGACGTATCGCATGGTCTTCTTCTTGGGAGACTGTATCGCCTGACCATATTCTCCGACTAATCATGCTATTTGGTCTCCCATCTAGCCGGAAGTCCAGACCAGCCGACTGCCTATTTGGTGATCTAGGAGACCACTATAGGGCTTTCGACAAAGAAGTCAGGGAAAAGCTCAAGGCAGACCATGTGTACAAGGCTCAGCTAGTCAATGAGTACGGGCAATCCGTGAGAGCAGTGGATATCTACACAAGCGAGATTGTCCGCCGAGGGCTGAGTCCACTGAGCCCATCAAATTGCGGTTGAGCCGTGAGGTTTCTTAGGCTTCGTATCCCGCAGATGCTTCGGCGACCTTCAATGTCTTCGGTGTTTCCTTTGAGAAGTAAGCTAACTCAGGAGACGAAGTAGACTCTGGGGTCGTAGATTTTCGGGGGTCTGGAAGGCTCCTTATGAGAGCAATGACAATCGTTGAAACGGTAACTCTCTTGTACTTGGCAAGAGCTTTAATCCCTTCGTCCCTAGTAAGACTTTGGAGCCTTTGCTTCAAGGTCTTTGTTATGCGAACAACTAGCCTCTCTTTTGGCAGATCGTTCTCACCGTCAAAAACAAAACACTCAGAACGAGAATAGTCGCCAAGGGCAAGAGCATTCTTGATTAAATCAGTGGTGACCTCTGAGGCACTAGCCTCTTGGCTGTCGCCGATGTCCTTGAGCCTTTGCTTTAAGTTTCCGGGAACCTTGATATCTAATCTCTCCGTTTTCATTGCATTACCTCGATAGTATGTGTATAGTAGTAGTATAGCACAGCGAACGTACGTACAACAAGTCAAGCAAATAAAAATATGAAAGAGAGCAACTCCCAAGATCGTATTCGCAAGGTCAAGCATGAATTCCATTTCTTGACCATCTCAAATAGCGTAGTAAAGGACGCTCGATTAAGTTGGAAGGCTAGAGGTCTTCACCACTACCTGCTCAGTCTTCCTTCGTACTGGCGGATAAATCTTGCACATTTAGCCGAACAGTCAGAGAAGGACGGAGTGGGCTCAGTAAGATCGGGGCTAAAAGAGTTGGAAGCCTTGGGCTATGTGGTGAAGACTTCGTTGCACGAAGAGAATCAAGCGTCCACGGGTGTCTTGTGGGATGTATATGAAGAACCACGACTGGACTTCCCAGCAACGGGTCTTCCAGAGTCCGATATTCCGTCAGGGGGTTAAAGCCCCTTGAGTCGTTTTTCCTCCCCGCTCTAGAGAGGCGGGGTTTCCCAATTAACCAAGGTTCCCTCATGAAGAATTTACTACTCCAGCTTACTCGTGAATCAATTCCCTACATCAGACAACTTCGCCCTTACGCAAAGTCAATAACTGGCTGTGTCCTCATGCAACAGCTTGACTATTGGTTTGCGAATCATCCAGATGGGTTCTACAAGTTTCTAGCTCCGCCAGAGACACCCCACGAGAAGTACAGAATAGGGGATAGCTGGGAGGAAGAAATGTCTATCACGGCTGACGAGTTCAGATCTGCCTTCGATCTTATCGGGACTAGATACATTAGCAAGAAGAGCTATCGAGATGCCCCAGATAAATTCCAAGGCAAGTTTTATTGTAGCTATTACGACAGGATATCTCGGTTGACTCATTACTACCGGAATCACGAAATGGTGGACAAGGCTCTATATGAAATAACTTTAGGCGGTGATCATCCACCAAGTATCGAACCCTCATTCACTCACCTTGGAAAATCCATCTCTAGAAAAAAGACCGATAAAGAGGCTTCCCCAGAGCTAGAAAAACCCATACTAGAGACCTTGGCATTTCCAGTTCTAGAGCCAGAGAGATCCATCTCGATTCTATATTCAGAGATTACAACAGAGAATACAACAAAGATTACTAATAAAGACCCCCTTACCCCCAGAGAGGAAA
>Ga0335395_10000242_pt1 | contig 34405 bp, 35 predicted proteins | sample MAT02_FD_205744 | JGI IMG/M metagenome (GOLD analysis project Ga0335395, IMG submission 205744) | Freshwater microbial communities from Lake Fryxell liftoff mats and glacier meltwater in Antarctica - MAT-02 (spades assembly) (version 2) ... | reverse complement strand
ATATTTAACTTTGGCTAATTCAATTTGTAATTTAGCTTCTTTAGTTTGTGCTCTTTGTCCAAAAACTCCCAAAATAATTTCTGTTCGGTCTAGTACTGGAATTTTGAACTCTGCCTCTAGATTTCTTTGTTGCGCAGGTGTGATCTCATCATCAAAGACAACCGCATCCACTTTTAATTCTTGGGCTTTAACAACTAATTCTTCCAATTTTCCTTTGGTTAAAAAAGTAGCTGCTTCAAACTTTCTTAAAGGGCAAGCTTCGGCATGTACCGCTTCTTTCCCATACGTTTTTACTAATAAAGCCAATTCATTTAAATGCTCTTGGCAAATCGCTTTCTGTGCGGCTCCTTGATAGGCCGCTATAAGTAGTACACGATCAATTTTATGATTATCGTGCAAACTCTCTTCTAAATTTATCTCTTCCATAATTTTCATCCAAAATCAATTGTTAAACCATCATAAGCAAGGCGTACATGCTCGGGTAAGGTATCATTTATTTTATCATGATCCAAATCATGTGATATGTGAGTGATCCATACTTTTTGCGCTTTAATGCGCGCAGCAAACTTTATTGCTTCATCTATAGAAAAATGCAAAGGAGAGGAAACAGTTCTTAGTGCACTAATAATTAAAACCTTAACATTCATCATCGTTGAATAAATTGTCTCTTTAAAGTTTTTTATGTCAGTTAAGTATGCTAAGGAGCCAAAGCGAAAACCATTAACTTTCATTCGTCCTTGCTCATAATCAACATATTGAATGGTTAAACCTTCAAATTCAACGATTTCTTGCTTTTCCGGTAAAATTTGTAGTTCTAATTTGGAGCGATTCCCTTGCAAGTAGGGATTAGGGAAAAACATGTAATCAAAACGTCTTTGGATATCAGTAGCAGTTTCTTGAGAGAGTAAAATAGGAATAGGAGTTTCTCTCTTAAAATAAAGCGCTCGTACATCATCTAGGCCTGCAACATGGTCATGATGTGAATGTGTTAAAATCATTCCATCTAGCGAAGTAATGCCATATTTTAAAGCTTGTTGTCTAAAATCTGGGCCAATATCTATTAAAAACTGCTTTTGGTCAATTTGTAATAATGCAGAAGGCCTTAATCGTTGATTATGGGGATTATGAGAATGACAAACAGCACATTGGCAACCAATGAGTGGAACACCCGTTGAAGAACCGGTCCCTAAAAATATAAGTTTTCCATTCATTTATTACTCAGCTGTAAAAAGAGCCATGATATTTTTATATAAATGCGCTCGAAAAAAATACACCCATTTCCCTTCTTCTTGTCCGTGCAATTTTACTCTAAAATAATCTTCTTTAGTAAATTGTATCACCTGAAAAATTTTTGCTTGGGGGACATTGTCGGTACGGATTGAAGTGATTAATGCCAAGGGTGAGGGCTTTTGAAAAAACTGGAGAACTTCTTCAGATACGCTATCTAAACTTTTATCAGAAAAAATAAGTTGGTAAAATTGTTCGTATTCTTTTGAAGAAAGTTCTTTTTGACGCCAATCTCCCCTTAAATAATCAAAATAAACAAATTCATTATGATCAAAAACAAAATTAACAGTTTTACCAGTCGTTGGATGTGTATCATTAAAACTAATTCTTTCAATGACATCTGGAGATAAAATCGTTTGCCCTGCAATATAATTTCCAGCTGGTCCATAGTACATAATCATAAGCGCTGTTAATAAAAACCCGCCGATGACTGCAGCAGATAATACTAAAATTAATTGCTTAACTTGTTTTTGCATAAAAATATTCTCTATTCGAAAAAGATTGAAGCGAACAAAATTTCCTTCCCATCATTCATATTGATTGATTTTTTAAATGCAACTATACTCTTTTTGAAAATAAAGGCAAAGGCACAAAACGGAACAAATATGAAAGTTGCAATCATAGGCGCAGGTTTTTGCGGATTAGCTGTCGCATGGAATTTATTCAATCAATTTCCAAGTTCTAATTTAAACGTGACATTATTTGATTCTAAAAAAATTGGTGAAGGAACCTCTGGCATTGCAGCAGGTCTCTTACACCCTTATGCAGGGTTACATGCTAAATTAAATTGGAGAGGGGTGGAAGCGTTTGAGGAAAGTCGTGTATTGCTTAAACTTGCTGCAAATCATTCTAAAGAAGAAGTTATTGCTGATAATTTGGGTATTTTAAGATTAGCTAGTACCCTTCAACAGCAAATAGACTATCAAAAAAGTCCTGCATTATTAGACCCCTACGTTGCTTGGCTAAATGAACAAGAGTGCCAAGAAAAAGTGTCAGGCTGTATTGTTTCACCTGCCTTATGGATTAAAAATGGTTTAACTGTTTATTGTGAAAAATATCTACAAGGACTTTGGGGCGCTTGCGAAACAAAAGGCGCGCGTTTCCAGCAACATTCCGTTGCTTCACTGGCAGAATTAGACAACTACTCTTTAGTCATCATTACTGCAGGAGCGTTGAGCACTACTTTTGAGGAAACAAAAAACATTCCTCTGAATATTGTTAAGGGACAAGTTTTAGAATTAAGTTGGCCTACGCATTTACCTCCTCTTTCTTATGCATTGAACTCGCAAGCTTATATTGTTATGAAACAAGATAATAAAAGTTGTTTAGTCGGTTCAAGCTATGAAAGAGCCAATTTGACTACAGATGTAGATTTAAAAATAGCCACAAAAGAGATTTTACCTAAAGCCATTCATCTTTTACCTAGTCTAAAAGATTCTGAAATTATTTGTGGTTATGCCGGACTGCGAGCTGTTACTCCCAATCATTTGCCATTTTTTAGAGAAATAAAAAAAAATTGCTGGATACTAACAGGAATGGGCTCGAAAGGATTACTCTATCATGCACTAATGGCTAAAGAACTTGTTAAAGCTTGTTTAGCCATTGAATGCGAATAGCAGCTTAAAAAGAGTGAACTTTTTCGGTATTAGCTTTTTTCAGAGTCTCTTTGTTCTTTTTGCAGCATCACATGTGATTCTGCGGCAAAATTAAAAAAGAAAATGACCCCTGGAGTCAAACAAGCTGTAAATGGAACCATAATAAAGAACCACTTTAAAACAACTTGCAGAGTGTTATTGCATTCTAGACATATTGAGCCTGTTAACTTAGCTGCTAACATTAATAAGCCAACTATAAATAAGGAAGGAATTAACGCTAACACGCCCAAAAAAATATTGGCAAAGGGATTATACTCCAATCGTCGAAGTGTCGATTGAAAAACAATTTCTCTGTTTAAGCCTTTCAATGCGACAATAGGCGCAATAACAAATAAAATGGCTACGCTCAAAATGCATAAGACTAAACTGGCTAAATGGATCAGAAAAGGTGCAAATGAGAGAATGACATTAAAAAATCCCCCAAACATGGGAATTTCACTCAATAACACAAAAATTCCTAAACAAATCCAGAGCACTAAATAACTTAAAATAATGGGAATCGTAAAATAGGACGAGCCTATAATGATTTCCCAAGATTTTGACAATGTTTGCAAAAATCTTACTTCTCGATTTTTAACTTCATCATGATAAATACGAATGAGATAAATCCCCATCGATAGTAAAATTCCCGTACATAGAAAAATAGGCAAGAAAGTTAAACTTAATTTGACCCATTCTCCAGCATTGAACGCTAAACCCCGAAAAAACACGACTAACAAACCACTTAAAGCCAGAATGCAAAAAACAATTAAACATTTTTTCTTAGAAAAAATATGCACCAAAGAGCGATTAAATATAAAAGAAAGGGAATGAAAATCCATAATTTACTTCTCAATGTTATTAATATTAGAATGATAACGCTAACGTCTAAATTATTCTAACATTATTTATGTTGAACAGATAAAAAAGTATTTTCAACTCTTTCTTCTTAAAAATTTAAGCCCCTTTATTTTAAGGATTTAAATAAGTATTTTGGGCGAACAATGGGCGTTCCTTTTCCTTCACGCGCTTCTTCCCTTTCGTAAACAATTTGCCTTGAAATTCCCACAACTCGGGCCAAGCCAAATAATACAGTATAATATTCGTGATAAGGAAAACCAGCCGCTGTTAACAATATGCCTGATATAGCATCGACGTTAGGATAAGGGTCTGCAATCTTTGGATTTTCTTTTAAAACTTTTGAACCTGCTTCTCTTAATAACAAGGCTAATTTAACCAAATGATGATCAGGATAATGTTTTTGCGCAAATTCATAAAGCAAGGTAGCACGCGCATCTTCTACTCTCAAAACTGCATGCCCAAAACCATAAATCAATTCCCGATTATCTAATTTATTTCTAATCAACTGCTCCATTTCAGTCACATTAGCATTTGGACCAAGTACTTTTAAAAGTTCTTCTACGAAAACTAAACAATCCTGATTAGCTTTTCCATGTCGCGGTCCTGCCAATGCACACATAGCGGCAGACATAGAGCCATACAAATCTTCTAAGCCAGATGCAACAGCTTTACCTACAAAGGCAGAAAGGTTTCCTCCTCCATGATCATAATGCAAAATATTAAAAAATTTAAACACTTGAGTTAATTCTTCTACATTCGCATTGGGCACGTTTAACATCTGCGTGAAATTTTCCATGTAACCCAACTCGGGTTTTGAAGCCTTGGTAGCTCCCCAACCTGCATGATAGTTGATAAGAGTAGCTGAAATTTCTGGTATTTTAGCAATCAAATTCAAACTATCTTCACGATAATTATTTTTGCCTTCAAAAGTTCCGGCTAACAATAAAGCGGCACAAAACAACTTCATGGGATGCCCTTGTCTAGGCAACAGTTGAATCTGTTTAATCAGTTCCGGTGAACACTGAGAACGTGAAGTTAATTCTTTTTTGAACTGAGTGATCTCTTCATCACTTCCCTCTTTTCCATAAAAAAGAAGGTAGATGACTTGTTCAGGCTGCCAATGACTCATTTCTGAAACAGGTCTACCTACATAAAATAGTCCTTTATAAGGGTCGACTGTTGAGGTGGGACAATAGCCAACCGGATATCCCCGCATGCCAGTTTCTAAATTTTCTTCGGTAATTGTAAATAATATTTCACTCATGTCTTCTCCTCAGCCTCTTAGCAAATGGTTGATTAAATCTCTTTCTTCCAACAACTCTTTTTCGGTGAGTTGAATATTCATCTTCAAAAACTCATCTAGTTCTAAATGAGATACAGTTTCAACTTGATTTTGCTTGGTTGTATGATTGGGAAAAGAAAAAATGATATTTTCAGCTATTCCATAAGGATTTGCAGTAGAAATTTTCGCAATGGAGTACCAGCTATTTAAGTCTGTTTCATGTTCTATATCTTGAATTGTAGCAATCAACGCCTGCGCTGCAGAAGCTGCTGAAGATTTGCCTCTTGCTTCGATAATGGCAGCGCCTCTTTTCCTCACAAGTTGCATAAATTCGTTTTCGAGCCATTCTGAATCTTTAATGACATCCCTAGCTGGCAGACCTTGAATTTTAGCATGATAAAAATCGGGAACTTGCGTGGATGAGTGATTACCCCAAATGACCACATTTGACACATTTTCTATAGGTTGATTCGCTTTTTGCGCTAAAAAAGAGGTCGCTCGGTTTTGGTCTAAACGCATCATCGCATAAAAATGGTTGGGATTTAAACGTGGTGCATGATGCAATGCAATCAAACAATTTGTATTACAAGGATTTCCCACAACAATCACTTTGGCGGAAGCTTTCGCAGATTCGTTTAATGCCTTCCCCTGCTGCACAAAAATTTTCCCGTTATCTTGCATTAAATCTTTACGCTCCATCCCAGGCCCTCGTGGCTTAGCGCCAATCAAGAAGGCATAATCAACATCTTGAAAAGCCTCAATAGGATCTGCAGTAATATGAGTAGAGGTGAGTAGCGAAGAGGCACAATCGTCGAGCTCCATCTTCACGCCTTTTAAGGCAGTTAAAGCTTCTGGAACTTCAAGAATTTGCAAAGCTATGGGTTGATCTTTACCGAAAAGGTCGCCGTTAGCCACTCTAAATAAAAACTGGTAAGCTATTTGACCAGCTCCTCCAGTAACAGCAATACGTTTAACAGGTTTTTTCATTAATTTGTCCTCTATAGTCTAAAATTTTTACTATAGAGGGCCGATTGATATTGCGCAAAAAAATTATGCGCTTAGACTAGAAAAATTTCCATCTCTATACAGCCATTTATGGTGTACAAACAAAAAATAACTTTTTTCAATAAAGGAAGCATCTTTATTGCTTTGGATAAGTTCTGCTTTAAAAGTAACAAAAGCTTCTAATTCTCCGTCTATAAATTCAATTATTTTCAAATCTTGAAAAGTTGTTTGAGAAGAAAATTGAAGAATTTCTTTTTTCCATTGAGTAAAATCCAAATTGTAATTGGGATGCAAGGGATGGGTTGTCTGTATGATGTACTCAGCTAAACCTAAAGAATAAGCAGAATAGCGCGACCGCATCAGCGATAAAGCGCTCTCAGCAGGTTTTCCCAAATGATACTTTTGACAACATTCCTTGTAAAATTGACCACTCTTACATGGACACTGCATTAGACGTTTCATTTTTGAAAATCCATTAGTCAATCACTCGAGAAAAAAGTTGAACTTGTTGATCAATGTAGTTGATTAGTTCCTGAAATACAGTATCGCGAGAATGATGGCCTTCAAAAGCAGTCAATAATTTCTTTTCATCGAAATATTTAACAAGTGGTTGAGTTTGGTGGTGATAAACTTCTAATCTAGATTTGACAACTTCGGGTACGTCATCTGGACGACGCATGACTTCACCTTGGCACTTATCACAAATGTGATCTATAACAGGGGGGGTTTCCTGACTATAAATTGTATTGCATTGTCTACAAACCAATCTTTTTGAAGCTCTTTCAATAATTAACTGATCTTCGACTTCTAAGCAGAGAACTAAAATCAATGTTTGTTCATCTAGAAAATTAAAAAGCTTTTCTGCTTGGGTGACAGTTCTTGGAAACCCATCTAAAACAAGGCCTTTTTTACAATCATTTCTAGCCAATCGCTCTTGCACCATTTCCAAAACCAAATCATCTGATACAAGTTGACCCGCTTGAATAACCCCTTGAACTTTTTTGCCAATATCTGTGGAATTCTTAATATGCTCTCTAAAAATATCTCCTGTAGAGATATGCGGAATATTATATTGATGAGCTAAACGCTGCGCCTGGGTACCTTTACCCGACCCTGGTGCTCCTAAAAGAATAATAACTAGTGGACGTTCTGCAAACTTTGAATTCATATCTTTCCTAAACCTTAAATTAAAAAACTAAGATTAAATAAAGAAAAAAACTAAATCAAGAAATTTCAACTTTTTAACGGCAAGCTATTTTTTCTTTTCTCATAAAAATCTAATCGATGTAAGGCTTGTTCTTCATATTTTTCAATCAATTGACGACAACCTTCTATTTGATAAAGGCGATTGAGCTCTAATCGTAAACGATGACTTAACAGATGTGTTTTATAGGGAGTTTCTTTTTGATTAGGAGAGTGTTTTTGGAACTCTTGGGCTACAATCATTAAATCTACTAATTCATTAAACAAATTTTCTAATTTCAAGGAAGATTCCAAAAGCTGTTGCCGATTGTCAATTTTATGGAGTTCATGAACCAGCACGCGGACAATTTCTAGGCCCTCTTCTTGATAGTCCTCTACCGTTGTTTTGCTGCAGCTGCTAAATAACAAGAGAAAACTAAACAACAGTATGTATTTTTTCTGTTTCATTAACGGGATTAATTTATTTAACATTTTTCAAATCTCAATAACATATGACTACAAATCTAAAACTCAGTATTGACTATTCTATCGAAAAAATCACATTTTTTTTGCAAATTTTGTTGTGATCCGTTAACTTCCCTTTTGTTCACCAGGGGTGCACAAGTTTGTGCTGAAAAAATGTTAAACACATTTAACCCTTACCACCTGATCTAGATAATACTAGCGTAGGAAGTGTGATTGATCTTTTTCTTTTCTGGTGAACGCAGAAAGAAAAACACAATTTAGTGTTTTCTTCCTCATTAAAATGTGGAGAAAATATGCTCTTTTTTATAGTCGATTTATTCGTTCAGTTTTCTTTTAAATTTCTCAAAAAAATTTGGACCCTTTTTTCTGCACCTTTATTAAATGAGGTGAGAAGATGAATACCAATCATAAAAGACGTTTTCTTGGATTCATTGGTAATTTTCTTGAACATTATGATAATGCTCTATTTGGACTTTTGGCGCCATTTCTAGCCCCTCTTTTTTTTCCGCAAACAGATCCCTTTACGGCTCTTATCCTTACTTATGGCATGTTACCTTTAGGATTTATTTCCAGACCATTAGGGGCATTGTTTTTTGGGTGGATTGGAGACCGGTTTAGCTATAACCAGGCTCTTTTTTGTTCTTTAACAGGCATGGCAATTGTTTCCATCAGTATTGGCTCTTTGCCGCTCTACAAAGATATAGGCGTCTATGCGCCATTATTGTTAGCTTTAGGTAGAATGTTGCAAAGTTTTTGTTCTGCCGGAGAAATTTCTGGTGGGGCAATTTTTGTTTTAGAAAGCACACCAGCCGCTCAAAAAGGATTTATGAGCAGCCTTTATGACTCTTCTACAGTGGCAGGTATTTTGGTCGCCTCAGGATTAGTCACTTTGTTAAGTAGTTACAACGTGATTTTAGATTTTTGGCGCTATTTATATTGGCTAGGAGGTTTGACAGCTGTCATAGGAATATATTTACGATTAGTTGTATCAAAAACAAATGAAAAATTTTCTGAAAGCAATAGTACAAGCAAAAATTGGCTACAAATTTTAATCTTACATCGAGGCGTGCTTTTTAAAATTATTTTAGCCTCTGGCTATTCTTATACTACTTATGCAATGAGTTTTACATTAATGAATGGATTTATTCCATTGATTACTACTTTTAGCAAAATAGAAGTCATGCAAATTAACACTTTTCTGCTGATTCTTGATATGCTTTTACTCCCCTGTTTTGGTTATCTTGCCAATAAAATTGGGAAAGATCTTCTTATGTTTTGCGGAGCACTTTGCTCGACACTTAGTGCCCTCCCTTTGTTTTTGTCTTTAGAAAACGCCACTCTAACTAACCTTTTGTTCATCCGATTAGCAATTATTATGCCTGGTATAGCATTTTCAGCCCCCTATTATGCTTGGTCACTAGAAAAAATTCCGCATCCGCATCGCTATTTGATTCTTGCTTTTGGGAGTGCTGTGGGCACTCAGTTGGTTGGCACATCAAGTTCTTCTATCTGTTTATGGTTGTATCAAATCACTGATTGGAGTGCAGCGCCCGCTTTTTATTTAATGAGTGTTGGATTTGCAGCTTGTTTTGTCACTTTTCCCTCTTTTTTAAAGCAAAATAAACACAAAATTCAATCAAAAAAAGCCTTAAAATTTAATCTCATCTCATGATTTTTCATTTTTTTCACAAATTTTTTATTCCGAAAAATAGTTAATAAAAACCACTTCAATAATTAGAAAAAAATAAGTATAAAGAGAGATAAAAATTAAAAATGAGAAATCTTTTTATGAGTTATCAATTATTTAAAAAATTCATAAAAAATTAAATTTTAGAAATACATTATAAAATATTTTTTAAATATAAATTTCTCTAAATTTTTCCTAAAATTCACTTGCATTGAAAATATCAAAAATATAGAATCTAGTCTTGTTTCGCAAAGAGGGCGTATAGCTCAGTTGGTAGAGCTCCTGTCTTACACACAGGTGGTCATAGGTTCGAGTCCTTTTGCGCCCATACATTATAGTGAGACTGCGGGAGTAGTTCAATTGGTTAGAGCACTGGCTTGTCATGTCAGAAGTTGCGGGTTCGAGTCCCGTCTCCCGCGTTATTTTTAAGATAACGCTTTTCCTCTCGTCTGATTTTTTTTACCTCAATCGAATCTTATTTTAAAAAGAAAATTTGTTTTATTACTCATTGAGTTTTCCTTATGCACCTTTCAACGACTCCAAAAAAATCCATTATATACCAAGTCATCTCCTATTTTTGGATGATACTCGGTGCTTTTCTAGCTGCATTTGCACTAGAGATTTTTTTTATACCAAATAACCTGTTTGATGGAGGTGTGGTAGGGATAGCCATGATTTTTGGTGCAGCATTTGGAAAGTCAATCATCCCCTACTTGAGCATTCTTTTTAACATTCCCTTTATTATTTTAGCCTATCGATTAATTGGAAAGTCATTTGTCATTCACATGTTAGTGGCAACTTTTGTCTTTTCAGCTTTTATGATTTTAATTCCTGTTGTAATGACCACAGAGTTTCATGGTGATAGCTTAGAGGTTGTCGTCATTGGTGGGGCCATTTTAGGTATTGGAATAGGGTTAATTATTCGAGAAGGGGGCAGTTTAGACGGCACTGAAATTTTAGGAATTATATTGAATCGCCGCCTTGGTTTTACAGTAGGCCAAGTCGTGCTTGTTTGCAATATTTTTGTATTTACTGCTGCAGGACTAGTTTTCCAAGATTGGCATCCTCCTATTTTATCCTTAATTGCTTATATGGTTGTGATTAAAGTGATGGATGCCGTTATTGTAGGGCTAGATGAAACAAAGTCTGTTTTAATTATTTCAGCAAAATCAAAAGCCATTGCAGATGTCATTGTCCACAAACTGGGTTTAGGCTTAACAATTATGTATGGCCGCGGGGGATTTTCTGGAGATGAAAGAGAAATTCTTTATGTCATTGCTGAAAGACTTCAATTAGCAGAATTGAAAGAACTCATTTTAAATGAAGACCCCAATGCTTTTATTGCTATTGAAAACCTACATGAAGTTGCTAACGGAAATCCTAGTAAGCAACTTAAAATGACTCGTATGGAAAAAATATTTGGCACAATTTTTCAATAATATTTTCAAAATTCTTGCAATTGGGGCTTTATGGTGTTAAGAGATGATCATGATGAAGCGGCTCTTTTTACGCATGATTCTTGGCGAGTCTTTCGCATTCTTTCCGAATTTGTTGAAGGCTTTGAAACAATGACAAGTATTGGTCCCTCTGTTTCAATTTTTGGATCGGCACGCTTACTTCCCGAAAGCCCTTATTATCAGTTGGCCGTTGAAGTCGCTCAGCATATTTCTAAAAAAGGTTTTGCTGTGATTACTGGTGGTGGTCCCGGCATTATGGAAGCGGCTAATCGTGGTGCCCAAGAAGCCAAAGGCAATTCTTGTGGGTTAGCAATTGATCTTCCATTCGAATCCGAATGCAATAAATTTATAGATCAAAAATATGAATTAAATTTTCGGTATTTTTTTGTTCGCAAAGTGATGTTTATTCGCTACGCGCAAGGATTTGTATTTTTACCGGGAGGATTTGGAACGCTTGATGAACTCTTTGAAGCACTAACTCTCATTCAGACTAAAAAAATCAAGGCTTTTCCTATTTATTTAATGGGCAAAGATTATTGGGTGGAAATGTTAAAATGGATTGAAAAAACCATGCTTACCGCAGGCTGCATTTCCCCTGAAGATTTTAATTTATTTCAAATTACAGATGATCCTGAAGAAGTGGCTAATGGAATTGAACGTCATTATCAACGAGATCGAGCCGTTCGAAACTTTTAATACTTTATTACTTTCTGTTACTTCTTTTCAAACTTTTAAAAGCTAGGATGTTTTAATTTGTAAAGACTCCTTTATATTTCTTTCTATTTTCTTTATCAAAAATTTAATAATAATCGTTTGACTAAAGTTTTCTTTTTTGTTAGCATTGCACACAGTCATTTAGATAAATAAGATTCATTTGAAGAGTTTTGCTCATTTATTTCAGATGAATAAAAACTTTATTTAAAATTTAACAAATTAATATTTTTACAAATAAGGTAATCGCGATGTTCAAAAAAATTATAAAGTTTTCTCTATTAGCAGCTTGTTTACTGATTTCATCCTTGTCAGCATTTACTCAACCTACACCCTTGCCAGAAGAATTTACTGTAACAGAACGTTGGTTATCATTAACAACAACTTTTGATATTAATTCTAAAAATCAATATCTTGGAACAGTCCATAGAAAATTTTTCTCTTGGTCGCCAGAATATCATTTATTGGATGCTCATGAAAATCTATTAGCAACAGCTAGAATGAGATTTTTTAGCTTACTTACAGTATTCGATATTAAAGATTACAACTCCCAATCGTTAGGAATGATAAAAGAAGAAGTCACTTGGTTTTATCCTACTTTCACAATTATTTCGCCTAACCACTACCTTCTTGGCGAAGCAGTGATGAATTTTTGGGGAACACAATTTACAATTTTGCATCCTTTTGACGGTCACGAAATCGCTACAATTTCTCGTCCATTTTTTCGTTTAAAAAGTAATTGGAAAATTACAATTCATGACATGGCAAGCATCTCTGCAAACAATATTCATCCGCATCTATTAATGACTTTAGCTGCTTTTCAAGTTGACAGGGAATATTGGAACACTTATCGCGCTTCTGTTCAAACCTACGACACTTATGACAATTATTATGATGTGAAAGGTGAGGATTCAGAATCAGCAAACATACAAAATACCCTTGAGACAGATATAGTTTCTGCTGAGAGTATTAGAAAACAATTTCAAGTGAAGCTAGAAGCATACAGTGATCAGTATAGTGAAAAAGAAGTTCAAGAAGAAGATCTTTTATTTATTGAATCGATGCAAATTCAAGCTCTTAATTGTGCACCAGAAACAGATAACCTAGTAAAATTAGAAAATACACTCAGTGAGCTATTTACTCATTTTACATCAGATACGCTAAATGAAAATCAAAAAGTTGCTCTGTTCGTCATGCTAAACAACAAATTGAATTAAGACTATTCTTATTAAAATATGAAAGCATATCAGAAATTTTCTGATATGCTTTTATAAGATAAAATTAACGTTCGTGTTGTCTTTCCCATCGTCTTTCATCCTGTTTTCGCTGATACCTTCTTTCGTCTTCTCGTGCTTGCTCATCTCGCTGTTCTTGACGGCGCGTTTCCAATCTATTCTGTTCAATGCGCTCTTCTTCACGTCTTTCACCTAAACGTCTTTCTTCTAAACGGTTCTCTTCACGACTATTATCGAGTCGTTTTTTTTCTAAACGCATGGCCTCGTATTTATTTTCCATTTCTTTACGTACGGCACGTTCTTTCAACCATTTTTGCTCTTTTTCATCATGAATAAGTTTATTTTCTTGATTAATTTTTTCTTGTAGGGTGACTGCACTTAAAGAGCTACAGCAAAAAGCTGAATTGATTGTCATTAATAAAATAAATTTTTTATTCAACATATTTAAAACCTCATAAAATTCTTATTTTAAATATAGATTAACAATCCGCAAAATATCTTTATACCTTTAACGTAAATTTATCCAAATATATTTGGAAATTTAGTCACCGAGTGACTGTTTTTTTGAAGTCATTTTATTTTTTTTAAACACCATTTTGCGAAGAAAAGCTGAAAAATAACGCAACTAGCTTAAGAACAGTCTGATATATTTTTTATAAGTCTGTCTATTAGTCTTTTGCTAGTGCTACCGCAACTCACCTGATCAATAAAACTCAATCATTGGCACAATCTTATAAAATAGATTATATCTTGCTTAAAAAAAATTTTCTAAAGCAATTGCTGCGACGCTTTTTGCTATTTTATTAACAATACTATTGTGGCCATGACCAGGAATAATCGCATAAAAAAACCTCCTATTTGCATGAGTAACTAGTGGTTCAGGCAAAGTAGACGAATAATTATTGACTTGCCAATCACAGGTAGAAGCGAAATAATAGGAGTTAATTTTAAACTGACAGTTTTTAGCTTTTTCAGTCTGTAGTTTTTCCCTAATATTTCTTATACAATTCGATTTTGTGCCCATTTCAGCAGCAATATTTTTACTTAAAATCCAACTTAAATGTAAGCGTTTTGCTAAATCCACCAAAGAAGAACCAAAATTTGCACCTACTATTGAAACAAAATTAATAGTTATTTTATTCTCAATGGCAAGTTTTTTGCCCCAAACCCAATTATTAGGAGTCGCAAACTTTCCAAAGTTATCATCGTTCATCAGTTTCGCAATTATACCGTTCCCTATTTTTGCACCATTAGAAACAGTCAAAAAGGAGAGTTTCTTATTTTCACCTTTTAATTGTGACCATTTTAAAATTTCAGCATAGCTATCTTCTACCATTTCGCTTTGTGATGCATTGCCCTTATCTAAAATTTTAGGAATGTAAATATCTGTTTCGCTCAGGTCATATTTCTTTAACTCTGCAAGAATTCGATTGAATTGCCTAGGACTATTATTCAATCCATGTAAACAAACGATGAGTCTCCTTTTAGTAAACTCTTGTTTGTTCATATACGGGGCAAGTGATTTATCTTTATCAATCTTTTTGAAAGCTAATTTTGTGCGATCTATTGAGTAAAGAAAAAGGGTGCCGAAACTTTGAATGTAATATAAAGCTTTTTTTATCCACGGTTTACTCTCTGCATATTTAATGCATTCTTTAGGCGTTGTAAAATAGCTAACTCCATACTCGTCGACTTTGATTGGTGAAATCATTTAATACCTTATCAATAATTGTTTTTTAAAAAATCTGCTACAGCCTGTAAAGAAATAGCTGTTGGGTTAGATGTGTGAATCATAAGAGTTGCCTTGGGAAAAAGAGTAGAATCTACAGAATCACGTGTAATTAATAAGATAACGGGCTTTTTGCTCTCTAATAGTTTTTGTATGAGGCTAGTTTGTGCAGGATTTTTCCAAGCATTATAGGTACATATAATCGTTACATCTGCCTCATTATTCAAATGCAGCGCATTTGTATTTTCGTTTTCTTTAGGACCAAGATCTTGGAAATAATACACTTGCGAGCTTTTACCAAGCGATAATAAGCTTGTCTCTTCTAGGGCAGTTTTTAATACATGAGGGGCAATGATTTGAATTTTTTTATCAGCTAAAAATAGACAATTTTGAGAATCATTTTGTAAAATTTGCAAAGCCTTTTCAGCAACTTGCTTCGCTAGTTTGCAATGGTCTTCACACCTAATTGTACTAAGAGGAATATCAGCCCCTTGTTCTAATAAAAACTTGTTTTTTAAAGCTAAAATTTTTTCTACCGCTTCATCAACTTTTTTTTGTGAGATTCGACCACTTTTTACTGCATCTACAATAGACGTGTGAATGCGCTGAATATCTTTTACATCTAATTCTGTTTCTTTATTCATTCCATTCAATTGCCGACCACCTAATAAAAGAATATCACAGCCAGCATTAAAAGCCTGAATTGCCGCTTCATCTACGGTTTGGCATTTTTTAAGAACGCCTTCCATGACGAGCGAGTCAGAAATAATTAACCCTTTGAAGTCTAGCTCGTTTTTCAAATAATCTAATGTTTTCTTTGACAAAGTTGCACAATTGTTGGCATCAAAAGCTGGTACCAGAATATGCGCGGTCATTATTAGATCAGCAGAAGAGGCTAATTTTTCAAAAGGCAACAACTCTAATTGTCTTAATTGCTCAACGGACTTTTGCAAAACAGGTAAATCTTGATGAGAATCTACCGCCACATCTCCATGACCAGGAAAGTGCTTTAAAGTTGTCATAAGATGGGCCTGAATATATCCTTGCAAGGCTTTTTCCGCAAAAGAGATGACTTCATTAACATCGTCGCTAAACGCTCTTACGCCTATAATCGGATTAAAGGGATTACAATTAACATCTACTACGGGAGCAAAATTAAGGTTGACACCCGCAGCCTTCATCTCATTGCCCATTGCCAAAGCAGACAAGTAAGCGAGTTCTGGCTGCTGAGTAATGCCCAAAGCACGATTGCCGGCAAAGTGAGTAAACCCTTTAGATAGACGAGAAACGATTCCCCCTTCTTGATCAGTGCTAATAAATAAAGGAATAGACAAAGGATTTTCTTGTGCCAACTTTTGTAGGCCTGTACTTAATGTTTGTACTTGAATAGGAGAAGTTAAACCATTGGACCAGTTGTAATAGATAATCCCCCCCACTTTTATCTGTTGGACCAGTATTTTAGCATCTGGATTGACAGACTCACCTTGAAAATGAACAATCAGGAGTTGTCCGACTTTCTCTTCTAACGAAAGCTGTTTTGTATATTCAACTGAAAAACAAAACGAGACACATAAATAACTAATCAAAAAAAATAAATATTTAAACATATGTAAAATCACTAACTTTAATTAAATATAAACCTTACTAGTTATTTAATTAATTGACGAGTCATTTTATAAACATTTTTACAAATTGAGGGGAAAAAATTTGCTACCCTCAATAAAGGTTGATTAAAAGCTGCATTCATCAGGATATGATGTAGACCTTTGGACCAAAACAATGGAGAAGCGCATCGTTTTTTCCAATTTTTTTTAAAAGCTAAATAGTGTTTTTTAGTGGCAAATTCTGCAGCTAATTTTCCACCAATAATTGCTAAGGCTAGTCCATTTCCACATGCAGGGGGAACTGTCAATGCAGCATCTCCAATAAAGTAAGTATCCAACCAATTTGGAGTGTGTTTGATTCCAAAATTTGGTGTCTCAACGATCATCCATGATTCAAAAAGATTATTTTCTTTAGTTAAATTTTCTTTTAAAGTGGCATCAGAAAGGATAAGTTTTTCTATAAATTCTTGAGGATTTTTATATTTTTTTACAGTTTTAAGATCTGCCAAGCAAGCGACGTTATGGAGATGATTTTCTATCGGAGCAATGCCCAAGTAGGCTTGTGGCAAAGTATACATTTTTAGGTTATCCATTTTTTTTAGGTTTCTAAAATGTGCTTTAAAACCCATGTAGCGCATTTCAGGTACTTTAATAGCATATCCAGGAATGCGTCCCGTTGCAATCAAGACCTGTTCCGCTTGGATAACCTCTCCGTTATTTAAATGAATCAAATGCAAGGCGTCTGTAACTAATTTAGGTTTAAAACTCTCCACTCGCGTCTTTGTTTTTATTTTCACCCCTAACTTCAGGGCTAAATGCATTAGAGCAGGATCTAATTCCATATGAGATAATCCACCTGCGGGCGAAGGAAAAGGAAAACTTAAAGAGTAATTAGAACTTATTACATCTACTTGAGGAATAGCCACGGGATGAATACCCCATGCATGTAAAATAGCAATACATTCGGGAGAGAGAAATTCTCCACAAACTTTTTGAGTAGGATAAGTTCCGCCCTCAATAATTAATGCTTTTTCTCCTAACTCTGCCAAACGAATAGCTGCACATAGTCCTGCTACTCCTCCGCCTATAATTGCAAATTTTATTTTCATCGGATATTTACTTTTTGGAGGAATCGATTGTGACAATCCATCTGAATGCCCAATGCCATGTAATTGAACATTTTTCTAATGGAATACCCGCTAAAGTTAGATAATTTTGCCATTCTTTTTTTTTAAATCCTCTTTGAATAGAAAGGAGTCCATCTTGTGAAATTAAGCGATTAGGAAAAAGAGGCTTGGCCATTAAAGCGAATCCTCGATAGGCCAACCAGTGGCGATGCAGGTCGTTAATAATAATACGTTTTTTTGCAATTTGATAACTTTTTTTTAGAAACTCCACTAGATTTTCATCATTCATATGGTGGCATACTAATGTTGTTGTGATCACATCAAAATTATTATTTGGGTAATTTAAGTGAATAGAATTAGGGACAACAAAGCTAACATTTTTAAGAGGAGTTTCTGCTAGTCTTTGATTTGCAAATTCTATGGCTTCTGACGAAATATCAATTCCTAAAACTTGCGCGTGTGGAAATTGCTTGGCAAGTTTGAGTGTGAATTGTCCCCCTCCACAGCCGACATCTAAAATAGATTTTAAATCTTTTAATTTTGAGAAGGCGTTTTTAGATGCACGGTCTCCTCCCAAAAAACGACCAATACGCGCAAGTTGATGCAAACATTCTTGATATTCTTGAGGAGTATAAAAATCAGGTCCTAAATCTATTAATTCAGCTTGATAAGAACGTGTGGATTTTTTCATATATTTGATCCTTTCAACAATATTCCCTCCACAGATAGACCTGGGCCAAAAGCTAACCCCACCGTCCATTTTTTCTTATCGTCTTGTTCTAGCATTTTTTGTAATACAAACACAAATGTTGCACTAGACATATTGCCAAAATCTGCTAAAGTATCCCAAGAAGCTTTTGAAGAACCCTCTTCTAACTTTAAAGCTTTTTCTACAGCCTGAATAATCGATTTTCCTCCCGGATGAATCGCCCAATCATACTCGTGTGAATTGTAAGAATCCCCTAATAAATTTTGCACAAATGAAGCAATGTGTTTTTTGATGAAAACTGGCACTGTGTGAGAAAGTTTAATATTAAAGCCATGATCGCCTGCATCCCATTTCATTTTATCCATTGAATTATCTAAGGCATAAGAACTTTTATTACCAATTTCCCATAGAGATTTTTCATGAGCTTTTGGATTTGCCCCAATAATCATAGCCGCAGCTCCATCTGAAAACAATGAATTAGCAAGCATATTGTCATGAGTTTGCTCGACTTGAAAATGTAAGGTACATAACTCAACGCAAACGACTAATATTCGATGATTGGGATTTTCTTTAGCAAACGAATTTGCCACGCTTAATCCTTTGAAAGCACCAAAACACCCCATAAAATTAATTCCTAAGCGTTGTACAGAGGGATTTAAATTAAACTCGCGCATAATCATAAATTCAATTCCAGGAGCAATCAGTCCCGTACACGAAATCGCAATGATATGCGTAATGTCTTGTAAATCCCCCCCCCAGTTTTCTAAAGCTTTTTTTACAGCTTCACAAGCCAATTTAGGTGCTTCGATTTCATAAAGGGCATTTCGTTGGGACATACCTGGAATTTTTTTAGGAAAATCTTTTCCCCAAAAATCCCATTCCGAACGCGTCTTTTTGAAATCTGAAATCACGGAATGACGTCTGTAAATTTCAGAATTTTGATGCAGTTTTTGAATCATTTTAGTGTTTTGATCATCAACACTTAGCATGTCAATGAGAGTATTAGTAATTTCTTCTTGTGTAAAAGAAAAGGCAGGAACCGCTGTCGCAAGGGAAAGAATAGAAGCTTTCATATATTTACTTATCTCTAATCGTTATATTTCAGTTTTTTTTAAAAGCATAAAGTTTTAAGAACATATAAGCAATAATTTGATTTTTATTTATTTGCTGATATATATTTTTTTGCTAGTTTCTAAATTAAATTAATTTTTTTAACAAGGAGAGGTTGTGAAAAAAAACTTTCAATTTTCATATTTTTATTTATTACTTGCCTTCAATTATTTTGTCAGGCCGACGAAAAAACTCTTTTAAATCCCGACACTCCTTTTGAAAGATTTATTGGATTAGGTAATTGTTGTGCGACGCGTTTTCAAATTAATGAACATTTATCTAAACGTTTTAATAAACCTTATACCGCTTTTGGTGGAGGACAATTATTTGATTGGTTGATGATGCATGACTACGATAAAGTAAGTGAGGCAATAGAAAATGACTTATGTGATTTACTAGAAAAATCAGATTTAGTCCCTACATTAAGTTGGGATAATATTTATTTGAAAAATGTTCGATATGAAATGACATGGAATCATCTTTTTACAAGAATCGGAGTACACGCGAATGCAGAAGGCTTTGCTGCCGTCCAAGCGGTTTTAGATCGTGAATATGATATAAAAAAGCAAAAAATAGACTATCTAATAGAAAAGTTTAAAGACTTAAGAAGGTATCGCACTTTATACATTGTTGCATTTACTACCGCAAAGGTAAATAGCTTCAAAAATTTTGAACCTGATGAACAGACATTATTACGTTTAAGTAGAGCGTTGGAAAAAATTCGTGGCAATGACAACTTTGCAATCCTATTTTGTCCAACAGAAAAAAAATTTGATAGTTTTGATAATATTATTGTTAGAGAAATTTTTGGTGGGCATGTAGCTGCACATATCGGCGACTTTACTTTATGGAATGAAGTGTTGATGACAATTCCTTTTTCCGAAGAAAAAGTAGAAAATGATACCCAAGGTTGGGCAAATCATATGGATTGGTAATAAAGACGACTCTATTTAGCCTGTTTCTATTTCAGTGAAAGAGAAACAGGTATCAAATCAAATAACAAGATATCTCTTAAATGATCCTACAATAAACCCATTAGATTTTGTTCAAGCTTGGAATAGAAGGGGAAATCTTGCGTCTGTTTTCCAAAAAAAATCCTTTTAATGAGAGGATGAAGGCTAACCCAATAGCTTATACCAAACCCGAGAAATAAAAGCATAAACTCATGCAAGATAAGGAGGCTGATTTTGACAATCGTTTCGAAGTTGATAGTCTTAACCTATCAATAAGAAACGATTGATCAAAAGATGCCCATTAGGTTGCATGAATTTATGCTTTTATTTCTCGGGTTTGGTATTAGTAAGTTTTTAATCTTAAACAGCTCACTAAGCTATAAAATTAAAGATGTATTTGCAACGAATTGCTAATATAGAACTTGATCTATTTCTTTCTACAAAACTGTGCCAAAAACAATTAGAAATCTTCTTCTTGTTTACGCAATTCTACTTCTTCAGGACTTAAAGACTCTTCTTCTTCATAATATTGATCATCTTCATTATCTCCTCTAGAATCTTCCTGCGTTAAAAAAGGTTTTTTTAAATGATCACTCACCCCTTTTTCTTCTGCTCGATCAAAATTTAAAGGTTGAGGTTCATCTGGATCTTTTCTTTTATTTGACATACTTACCTCCTATGTACTTCTTTATTCGTATCACACAAAACTAAATTGATAAAACATATTTTTAAAAAAATTAAAAATGAAATAGATCGAATTTCCATCTTTTTTTTTTGAAAAACACAAATAACTCTATCGAAAGAAAAAATATTTCATCATAAATTACTTTAAAAATTATTCATCTCAACAAAAAGGAATATAGAATATGTATGCATTTAAAAAGTGGCAGATTATTACTGCTTTTAGTCTTTATTGTAGCTTATCTTTAAATTTTTCAAATGCACAAAATTTAGAAAATAGGGATTTAAATGAGTCTAGCTCACAAATAGATAATTTAAATGAAAGCCGTCATTATCGCACTTTCAACTATCCAGATATGGTTTCCGGCGGTGAAACATTGCTGACAGGAATAAGAGGTGTTGCTGGCTCTTGCAACCAGGTCTACATTAGCGGCTTTTATAATGCTCCAAATAATGCAAGTGTCACTTCATTTATTTATAAAGGACCTGTGAATGGTTCCGGGAATTGGTATAATTTAAATTTTCCTTCATCCCCTGGCAATACAGTTACTCTAACCAATCTTTATGGACCAAATAACGGAAAAAATTCTAAAATTCAGGTTGTTGGAAATTATGTTGCAGCAGAAACTGGCTCAACCCTACTTGGTTGCTTATACCGAGGACCTTTAAATGGTTCAGGTACTTGGACAACTCTGGTTCCAACTGCTAAAAACCCCGTCTTAAACACAATTGCTCATAGTACAATGGGTGGACTGGTCGTGGGAAATTATGAAACTCAGCCAGACGTCAGTAAAGCATTTATTTATGACATCAAATTGAACACTTATTACAAAATCAAAAAACAAAATGCTCAAGATGTTACTGCTTATGGCATTTGGCACAATGGCGGGAACTCTTATACTATTTGTGGAGGATATTCTAATATGAATATCACTTCTGGTATTGATACAGGTTATTTAGTAGATTGGAATAATAAAACAAAAAAACTGTCAAACTGGCGCAGCTTTAATTATAACAATAATCCTGTAGAAGCAATTGTCACGCACTTTGATGGAATTACTTCTGATGGAAATGGAGGCTATAATTTAACAGGCGATTGGCTGGGTGTTGGAAATTCAACAGAACTCGGCTTTTTTTGTCATGTCAATAAACAAAATCAAGCAAAATGGGTTCCAATTTCTTATCCGGGACAACTCGTTACTTCGGGTAATTCTGTTTATGAAAAAACAGTCATTGGAGTTTATACTTCACCGGGTGACAATTCTGTGAATGGATATATTTCTACTGTGAAAAATTAATTTTTTTGGAGGTGTTCATCACACCTCCATTTTTCAGAAAAAACCAAATGCTTTGATTATTTTTAGTAAATTTTTTAATATTCAATCATTAAATAGTCATGCACCTCTATTGACACTCAATTACTGTTAAATTTTCCGTATCCCGCACTAAATTTAAGATGAGATACAAAAAGCTATTTATTTAGGCTAGAAAAATTGATAAATGTAAATGGCATGAGAAAAATTTATTAATTCCATCGATGAGTGAATAGACTTAAGTGATTAGAAGATCCCTAAATTTAATTTTTCTTGTCGGATTCAACTTTTTTCTTCCGTGACTTTTTCTTATCAAAAAAGGTAGACTTATTTAACTTCACTCAAAGGAAAAACATGGAAATGACTTTATCAGAACTGCAAGAAAAAAATGAATTGCTAATGAAAGAAAATGCGGAATTAAAAGCCTGTCAACAAGACTACCGTTCGGCAAAACAAAGTTTAAATCGCATGAGTACGCGTTTACGTAAATTATGCAAACGCTTAACCCCCACAAGTGAAATTGTCATTGAAATGCAAAAGATCGCAGAAGAAATACGCGGCTATGCAAGACAAGCAACTGCACTTACGGAAAAAGATGTAGAAAACGACGACTAAATTTTATATAGAAAATTTATGCGGTCCTTTTGATGGGCCTTTCTTAGGTTTGTCAAAGGGCTTTCTAGGTCTAAAATTTTTCGCCCGATTGTCGTTTGGGTTGGGAGTATCTTTACTTTGCACCCGTTTATTAGGATTTACCGCTAAAGTTCCCCTTCCATTTTGAATAGGTTGTGCTGCAATCGTAGGATCTGGCTCAAAACCTTCCTGAGCAATAGTAGGGATTTTCTGTTTCAATAGTTTTTCGATATCCGCTAACAACTTATGCTCATCAATACAAACTAAGGAACATGCACATCCTTCTCGGCCTGCACGCCCTGTGCGTCCAATGCGATGCACATAGTCTTCCGGAACATTTGGCAATTCAAAATTGACAACATGGGGCAGCTGGTCAATATCTAGTCCACGGGCAGCAATATCTGTTGCTACTAGCACTCGAAGCAAGTTATTTTTAAAATCATGCAAAACTTTTGTGCGCGCAGATTGACTTTTATTACCATGAATGGCTTCAGCTGCAATCCCATCATGTGTCAATTGTTTAGCTAGCTTATTCGCACCATGTTTAGTTCGTGTAAAAACCAAAACTTGTTCCCATTTTTGCGATGAAATTAAAAAGGAAAGGAGCTCACGCTTGCGTTTATTATCAACTGGATAAATCACTTGTTTGATTAATTCGGCAGTGTTAGTCGAACGAGCGACTTCGATTGTCTTTGGGGATTTTAATAAACTATAAGCTAGGCTTTTTATTTCATTTGAAAAAGTTGCGGAAAACAAAAGATTTTGTTGTGTCTTTGGTAATAAAGCTAAAACTTTTTTAATATCATGAATAAATCCCATATCCATCATCCGGTCTGCTTCGTCTAAAACGAGAATTTCAACATTTGAAAGATGTATCACTTTTTGTGAAATCAGATCCAAAAGTCTACCGGGTGTAGCAATCAGAATGTCAGTTCCACCGTTTAGTTTTTTAATTTGTGCGTTGATATTTACTCCTCCAAAAATCACTTGAGATTTTAAGGGTAAATATTTTCCATAGGTTTTTACATTATCACCTACTTGTGCTGCTAATTCGCGCGTGGGTGTTAAAATCAATGCACGAATAGAATGACTAGACTGATCTTTGCGATGTTTCATTAAAAGATGTAATAAGGGTAGCGTAAAACCTGCTGTTTTTCCTGTTCCCGTTTGTGCACCCGCAAGAACATCATTTCCTTCGAGAATAAGTGGAATTGCTTGTTTTTGAATAGATGTTGCTTCGCTATATCCTTTTTCCTCAATTGCTCGAAGGATTTCTTCCTGAAGGCCAAGATTTTTAAATGACATTGTTTCCCAATAAACTGAATAATTGTAAAAGTGACTGTTGATTGCTTTGCTTTTGAAATAAAGCAGAGTTCCAAACTATACTAACATTTAAATTGCTAAATTAATATAATTAATTTTGCTTGTTAGACACGTTATCTAATTACCCCTTCATCTTTTTCAATTAAAATAAAAAATGATTACTTTAAAAAAAGAATTGCATCCTAGAAATAAACATCTAAATCCTTACGATTTTCCTCAACTCATTACCGTATGTCCTGATTTAGTTCCTTTTGTTATTTTAAACAAAGATGGGAAGGAGACAATTGATTTTTCAAATCCAGTTGCTGTCAAAACACTTAATCAAGCCATCTTGAAATTTTTTTATCATATTAATTGGGATTTACCAAGCAATTATCTATGTCCTCCAATTCCCGGAAGAGCAGATTATATTCATTACATTGCAGATTTATTAGGTTCAACACATGGAAATGTTATTCCTTTAGGAAATCAAATTAAACTGCTAGATATTGGTGTAGGAGCAAACTGCATTTACCCTTTAATTGGACAAAGTGAATATGGTTGGCATTTTGTTGGTACAGACATTAATGCCGAAGCAGTGAAACTTGCTAAGGAAACAATCAAACACAACTCATTAGAAGAAAAAATTGAAATACGCTTACAACCTTCTCCTTGTCATATTTTTAAAGGAATTTTAAAAGATAAAAATGAATATTTTAGTTTGACCATGTGTAATCCTCCTTTTCATAGCTCGGCAAGTCAAGCACAAATGGGCACGCAACGTAAATGGAAAAATTTGAATGTAAAAACCAACGCATTAAATTTTGGAGGACAAAGTAATGAACTTTGGTGTCCAGGTGGTGAGGTGGCATTTATTATCCGTATGATTGAAGAAAGTAAAGATGTCAATTGTCCCTGGTTTACTACTCTGGTCTCCAAAGCTGATCATTTACCTAAAATTTATCAAGCTTTAAACCGTCATCAAACTAAGCAGATTAAGACGATTGACATGAGCCAAGGTCAAAAAAAGAGTCGCCTGATCGCTTGGAGCTTTAAATAATTTTTAACTTATTTTTTCAAAAACAGAAGTTTTAAAATAATTATTTTGATATATCTAACTTTTATATACGTAAAAATTAGGAGTCAAACATGAGCTATCTAACTATTGGTCAAGAAAATTCCCAAGATATCACTATCTATTTCAAAGATTGGGGTCAGGGCCAACCCATTATTTTTAGTCATGGCTGGCCTTTAAGTTCTGATGCTTGGGAAGATCAAATGCTTTTTTTAGCTTCCCAAGGCTATCGCTGTATTGCGCATGATCGACGTGGTCATGGCCGCTCTTCTCAAACTTGGGAGGGAAATGAAATGAATACGTATGCCGATGATTTAGCAAAGCTTGTGGAGGCGTTAGATCTAAAAGATGCGATCCATGTGGGCCATTCGACAGGCGGGGGTGAAGTTGTTCGCTACATCAGTAAACATGGATCAAAACGTGTGGCAAAAGCGGTATTAATTAGTGCTGTCCCCCCTTTAATGTTAAAAACACATGCGAACCCCAAGGGTTTACCGCTTGAAGTTTTTGATCAAATCCGGGTGAATGTTCTCAAAGACCGTTCTCAATTTTTCAAAGATCTGAGTGAACCATTTTATGGAGCAAATAGACCAAATAGTTCAATTTCTCAAGGCCTTCGGGACTCTTTTTGGCTTCAAGGAATGCTGGGTGGTTTCAAGGGGCTTTTTGATTGCATTCAAGCATTTTCAGAAACAGATTTTACAGAAGATCTTAAAAAAATTGATGTACCGACATTAATTCTTCACGGCGATGATGATCAAATTGTGCCAATTGCCGATTCTGCTCTACTTTCGGCCAAACTGATTAAAAATGCTAAGCTTAAAATTTATGAAGGAGGATCGCATGGCATATGCTCCACACATAAAGACAGAATTAATGCTGATATCTTTGAGTTCATTAAACATTAGCCTCTATTTTTAAATAGTTTTCTAAAGAACTGATCATATTTTTGGAGTCTACATGTCTATTTGCACAGAAATAAAGGGGCATGTCGTTGATGTGATTAATCGACAAATCTATCCGGCTTGCCTTGAAATTGTTAATGACCATATTTATAACATTAAACCCATTAAAGCTGATCCATCACTGCCCTATATTTTACCTGGATTCATTGATGCACATATTCATATAGAAAGTTCAATGCTTGTGCCCTCCGAGTTTGCACGAATTGCAACGACACATGGGACTGTAGCTACAGTCTCTGATCCGCACGAAATCGCTAATGTACTGGGTCTTGAAGGAATTCGTTATATGATTGAAAATGGGAAGAAAGTCCCTTTTCATTTTTATTTTGGCATCCCCTCCTGCGTTCCTGCAACAGAATTTGAGACTGCTGGTGCTACAGTGGGAATTGAAGAAATCGAAGAGTTATTTCAAACAGATAAGTTGTTGTATCTTAGTGAAATGATGAATTTTCCAGGAGTACTGCATGAAAATCCTCTTGTCATGCAGAAAATTGCTTTGGCTAAAAAATTCAATAAACCCATTGATGGCCATTCACCCGGTCTACGCGGAGAAGAGGCTTTAAACTATGTTAATGCCGGTATTTCCACAGATCACGAATGCACAACTTTAGAAGAAGCGGAAGAAAAAATTCGCTATGGCATGAAAATACTCATCCGAGAAGGCTCCGCGGCAAGAAATTACAATGCTTTACATCCTCTTATTGGCTCACATCCTGATCAAGTGATGTTTTGTAGTGACGACAAGCATCCTGATGAATTAGTTAAAGGCCACATTAATCTAATTGTTAAGCGCTCAATTAATGAACATGGCTATTCTTTGTTCGATGTCTTACGAGCAGCATGCTACAATCCGGTTTTACATTACAATCTTGACGTAGGGTTGCTTAGAAAAGGTGATTCAGCTGATTTCATTATTGTGGATAATTTAAAAAACTTTGATGTGAAATCGACATACATCAAAGGCAAGTTAGTGGCTCAACAACAAAAGCCTTTAATTTCTTCAGTAAAATTTGATACGCCTAATCATTTTATTTGCCAGCCTACAACTCCGCAAATGTTTTCTATTCAATCTTCTCCTGGCAATATCAGAGTGATTGACGTCATCGAAGGACAATTATTCACTCGCGAAAAACTCATGCAGCCTCTAATAAAAAACAATCAGTATGTTTCTGATTTAACAAGAGATTTATTAAAAATTGTCGTGGTTAACAGATATGAGGATGCAGCACCAGCTATTGGATTCATTCATGGATTTAATTTAAAGCGTGGAGCCATTGCTTCATCAATCGCCCATGATTCACATAATATCATTTGTGTAGGTGTCTCAGATGAAGAAATTTGTAACGCCCTTAATTTCATTATTGCACAAAAAGGTGGAATCGTCGCAACCGATGAAAGTCAACATGCTTTACTCTCCCTTCCAATCGCAGGAATTATGAGTGACAAAAATGGGTATGAAGTTTCGGCTAGCTATATGAAAGTTGATCAATTTGCAAAAAATTTGGGTTGTCAATTGAAAGCCCCTTTTATGACACTCTCGTTTATGGCTCTTTTAGTTATTCCTTCTCTCAAATTAAGCGATAAAGGTTTATTTAGTACGGACCAATTTAGCTTTGTTTCATTAAAGACCTGATGTAACAGTTCAGATGCCCCGACGAAGGAGAGTTATCTGAACTGTGACCATTTTATAACACTTAATTTTTGCTTTCATCTAAGGTTTAAGCCTTTATTCAAATAATCGAACAATAATTTTAAAATTTTTACATCGCTTTTAATTTTTTAATTAATAGGCTATTTATTCAAATACTATCCAAAAGTAGAGAGATAATCTCTAAATCAACACAGAGTATTATATCTCACACCTCGTTCGATGCAATTTGATATTAAATTTGATGACGGGATGCCTATTAGCCGCAAAGATGCTGCCCAATTGTTAGCTATTTTACAGGGCTGTCAGCAAGGTCGGAATTGGAAAAAAGGCGATTTAATGCTCGTCAATAATATCACAAAATTGCATGGTAAAACTAGTCACGTAGGCAAAAGAGAAATTTTAGTTGCTATGGCTGGTTCTGCCGAAGAAGAAAAGATTAATCCATGTAATGGAACCTTCACTCATAAATCTTGGCAAGTCTGGTCTCTCCTATGATTAATTTTTGATTTTATATAAAAAGTAATTTCACACTTAAAAGCATTAGAGCACCTCCCATGACGCGGTCAATATAAATTCGAAAATGGCCAATCTTACGTATAAAGTATTTTGAAGTGATTAAATAAGAGAGAAAAATAAACCATGTCAACGCGACAAACCAATTAATAAATGCATACTCTACTCTAAGTAATATCGGTGTTGTTGAATTTATAAATTGAGAAAACAAACTAATAAAAAATATCGCGGCTTTAGGATTCAGTAAATTTGTTAAAAAACCTTGCTTGAGTGCGGTCAATGAAGAAATTTGATTACTCGCCTTTGAATAATTTAAATCTAAATCTGTAGAATTCTTAAAAGAAGAGATGATACCACTTAAACCGATATAAAAGAGATAAGCCACACCTGTATATTTGAGCAGAGAATATAAAACAGGACTTTCAGCAATTAACACACCAAGCCCAACTAAAGTATAAGTAAGATGGACAATAAGTGCTAGCGACACCCCTAAAGCAGTTAAAAATCCAGCTTTCCTAGAATAAGAAAGACTGTTTCTAAGTACGATAAAAAAATCAGGACCAGGGCTAATCGCTGCGAATAATGAAATTACAGCTACAGCTAGCAAATTTGAGTAAGCTTCCATTTTTTCCTAAAGATTCATGCTAGACAAGATTAATAAATATTTAAAAAAAACCATGCTTTTCTATTCCATACACAGCACTCTACTACTGATAAATTTTTACTGTTCCAGAGATTTTTTTGGAAAAATCCTATAAAACATACAACTTAATTCAATAATTTTAAATCAAAAAAGGCTACTTAAAATTTATTACAAAACGGTAAATTAAAAATTTTAAGTAGTCTTGTAACATTCGTTAATTTTCTAAAACAAGAATAAATTTTTCAAAAGTTGGAAGCAACAAGAAGAGCGTTAATAAAAAAAATTCGTAACTATTCAGATACCTATTTATGTTGATATTCAGCAAGTTATGGAAAAACAATGTTTTTTACCTGTATCCACACACCTATTCGTAAGCGATTAAGCTGTTTTAATATGCGAAAATCGGATTTTATAACTCATTGACTATCAACAAAAATGGGGTATCTGAATAGTTACAAAAATTCCTAAATAACTGCTTTCTTAAAGCTATTTAAGAATACAAATTTGCAGAGTATTATAAATACAATTATGCTGCAAAATACTCTTCTTACTTACCTAAGCCTCTCGTGTCATAGATTAGCTCAATCTTTGAAATAAGTCCTTCTTGAAAACTCAACAAAGAAGCCGCGCGCAGCACCTTGGAAAGGCCCTCAATTTCTAATTCATAAAGGATAATTGCTTGATCATCTGAACCAAATTCTGCAAAAATAGTTAATGTCTTAAAGATTTTAGTAAATCCGTTTGCTGCATTGAGGACAGCCTCTCGACCAATCACTTCTCCTTGTGGATCAGTAAAACTAATGTTTGGATGGAGGTATTTTTTTACTTCACCCATATTCTTTTCACCTAGGGCTTTATAATAAACCACTCCCATAGCTTTTGCGTCCATTCTAACACCTTTCTTTAAACTTTTTTTGACAATCTATATTCATTATATTAAACTATATTCATTAAGTCAATATTAAATATAGTGAGATATAACGAATATGCCAGAAATAAAAAAAAGATCGTATAAGTCTGTTACAAGAAACAGCCAAGCCATTCAAACAAAAAAACGTATTTTAGCTGCGGCAAGAAAACTTTTTGAATTGGAAGGGTTTGAATTTGTCACAATCGAAAAAATTGCTCAGAGGGCTGAAGTTTCAATCCCTACAGTCTATTCCCTTTTCCAATCAAAGCGTGGAGTGCTTAAAGCTTTAATGGATGAAGCTTTTCCTACAGATCAATTTGATGATTTAGTAGAAAAAAGTATTCAGGAAAAATCGCCTCTAAAGCGTCTGGCTATTTCGGCTAAAATTGCTCGTCAAATGTATGATGCAGAGAGAGCGCAAATGAATATTTTTCGAAGCGCTGCAGTTTTGGGTCCAGAATTTAAAGAGTTAGAAAAAGAACAGGAAATGCGTCGTTATGAGCGCCAAAAGGTAACCATACAAGCAATGGTAGATGAAAAATCTTTATCGAAAGGGCTCAACGCGACTAAAGCTCGTGATCTTTTATGGGCATTTACAGGCCGAGATTTGTACCGCATGTTTGTTATAGAACAGGGTTGGACATCTAATGCCTATGAAAAATGGTTGGCTTCGCTGCTTATTAAGACTTTGACAGATGAAAATGTGTAGAAGAGAATTTTAAATACTTTTTTAAAAATCAAATCATGAAATCGAGAACTACTTGCAGGAATATTTAAAGCGACAAAATAGTATGTTAATAAATTGCATTATTGTAACGAAGACATTGAGTTATCGTTGCAATAGCACTTTTAAAAAAAAGCACATTTTGAGTTTTTGCATATTTAAATGCGCCATTTGAATGACGCTCATAAATAGTATAAAAATATAACTCAAACCTAAATTCTAAAAAAAATATAGTGTAGGCTAAATTATTTTTCCCATCTCTATAGAACTGTGATGGAAAGGATTCTCTTCATTCAATATAAGATGCATGTGTTCTCAATGAATGCCATGGGGTTAAAGCCTATGCGACATTTCAATGCGGTTTTAAAAGCCATGGAAATCCAACAGGCAACGCAGCCGCTTGACCTATCTTTTTCTTAAGATTATCATGAATTTTTTTGGCATCAGCCGCAATTTCAGGTGAGATATTCTTATGCAAAAGATTATTGAGTTGACCTGGATCGGTCTTCAAATGATACATTTCGTATTCAAAATTACTGCCATTTTCAGAATAGTAAACCGCATAGACCCAATCTCCTTGCCGAATGGCGCGAATATGTCCACCTGGAACATCTTTTGGTAAAAAGAAATTGTCATCATATGTAAAAAGAATAGAATCTTGAACAGAGTCCACTTTATTTTCTAAAATTGGAACGATACTTACACCTTTACCATACTGAACAAAATCAGGTACACCGGCAAGTTCTGCTATAGTGGGAAGCAAATCTAAATGGCAATAAAACGCATCACTTATGCGAGATTTAGGAAATAGTTGGGGATTCGATATAATTAAAGGAATATGAATCATTTCTTCATATACAGTGTAGGCTTTTTCTCTCATGCCATGTGACAAGCCTAGTTCTCCATGATCAGCAGTCCGTATAATAATTGTCTCTTCTGTCAAACCTGTTTCATCAAGTTTATCTAAAATTTTTACTAGATGTTCATCCACTTTTTTATTTAAGTAAGCATAAAAATTTACATACTCTTTCTCAGTTTGCACATCTTTTAAGGGGGATTGCTCATTATAAGCTTGACGAGCTTTGAGTTGCACGGAAGGTTTTGTGCTAAGATCGTCTGCGTAATTATCGGGAAGATCTATCCCCATATTAACAAACTCTTCTTTTTTATAACCGGCTTTTTCCCATACTGTGGGGTAAACCCAAACATCATGAGGATTTACAAGCGAAATAAAAAGGCAAAAGGGTTTACGGTCTTTTGCATCGGTAGTGCCGACTTTTTCTAAATAATCTATAATTCCATCCCCCCAACCAGGAGTCTCTTTGCTTGTAGTTTTGGAGGAGCCATATAAATATCGCAGATCGTTATTTGCATCCCCTCCCCCCAGTGTAGAAAGACCATCAAATAAGGTACCATCTGTATTTTTTTCGAATTCTAAAATAGCATTGCCAGCATCTGGTGGAGTCCATCCATAAAGATCATATTTATCTTGAATGTTTGCGATATCTTTTTCTGTCCAATTATATCCTCCATCTAAAGGAGGAGTCAGATGCCATTTACCCTTCCATACCACGTCATAATTTGTATGCTTTTTGAGTAGCCCTCCAATGTCCATGAGTTCGTCTGTAGAAGGCAATCCTTTTTTGGAAGGAGTGCTGGGAACTTTGTTAATGGGATAATGTTCACTGGTTGCTAAAACTGCTCGACTTGGGGTACATTCCGAAGCTGCAGTGTAAGCTTTTTGAAAAAAAATACCATTTTTCTTTAGGCGCTCATTTGAAATCAGATTTTTTTCCGCCCACCCTTCAGGCCAGTGAGTGGGATAACGTTCTTGATCAGTCAAAATTATGATGATATTAGGTTTTTTCTCTGCCTTCATAAGAGATGTTTTCGAGTTCTCTTTTTTTTCGTCCTGGCTTGAGCAACCTACAAGCATAACTAAAACATTAACAAGCAAAAGGTTTACAGTAAGAAATTTGAGTTTACTAATTAGTGGCTGAACGTAAACCTATTGATTCCATTTCAAAACACATTCTAAAGATCATTAATTTGTTGTTACTTTAGCGAAGATTCCAAGTTTTATATGCAAATATTCATTCTGAGGGCATTTTCTTCTAAATCTTCGACAAATTTTTCATCCCATTTCTGAATTATCAATAAGTCCGATTTTAATTCCTCAATACGATCAATGTTGTTTACCTGATTTACCACTCTCTCTATATCCACTGTTTCTCTGTGTTGCAAGAAGTCAAAATTTAGCTTGTCGTCAAATTTGCACCTAAAATCTAATGAACGAAAGTATGACAAAATGCTCGATTCTGTAAATTCAGTCCCCAAAGTATGTGTACGATTTATTTTTACTAAATTATTTTTAAAAAGTGCTTGCAAAAGTTGCTCTTTTTTTGATATCTTTTGTTATAAATAAACCAATTCACACATAATCCTGGAAAATGTTGTATGAGAATAGTTATCGATAATCAAACTAAGTTTGGAGTGATAGATATTTCAAAAATAAAATTCGATCCGAAATCCAGGGATGATATTCCACAAATATTAAAGGGTCTCCAGTACCTATACACCAACGTAGATTCTAGAAGAAAACTATTCAATATTCTTGAAGAAAAAGTGAATCCTAAATCAGATAAAACGAATGGTCGTCCAGGCATGGATTTATGGAAAATTTTAGTAATGGGTACCCTACGATTAAATCTCAATTGCGATTACGATCGACTGCACGAATTAGTAAATAATCATAAAACAATTCGAGAAATGCTTGGGCATTCATTTTTTTGCGACAACCATCAATATCATTTGCAGACGTTAAAGGACAATGTGAAGTTGCTTACACCTGAAATCTTATCTGAAATCAATCTAATTGTTGTGAATGCTGGACATAAGCTTGTAAAAAAAAAGACCAATGTAACCTGAGAGCTCGTTGTGACTTATTTGTGGTTGAAACAAATGTGCATTTTCCAACAGACATCAACCTATTATTTGATGCCACAAGGAAAGTTGTAGAATTAACTGCTCGACTTTGCGATAATTCAGGCATTAAAGGATGGCGTCAGAGAGAACATAATATCAATGAATTAAAAAAAAGCGTTTTTAAACTTCAAAAATTAAAACATTCTTCCTCAAAGGACCCTTTGAAGGCGCTAAAAAAAGCAGATGAAATCGAACAAGCTTACGAAGAATATGCCAAGAAGGCTAAGTCTTTTATTGAAAAGGCAAAAGACTCGAAAAAAAAGCTTCTGGAGATAGGTGTTGAATTACTTTCATTTGATGACATCAATTACTTTACAGCTCATGCAGAAAAGCAAATTAATTTGATCATTCGAAGAGTTATTCAAGGAGAAAAGATCCCTCATGAGGAAAAAGTTTTCTCTGTTTTTGAACCACACACAGATTGGATTAGCAAAGGAAAAGCCGGCGTTCCAGTTGAATTAGGATTAAGGGTTGCTGTCATTGAGGATCAGAATGGATTTATTCTTGGTCATCAAATCATGCGCAATCAAACAGATGATCAAATAGCTGTTTCCATTGCAAAGGAAGCAAAAGTCAACTTTCCAACGTTAAAATCTTGCAGTTATGACAAAGGATTTCATTCGCAGCCGAATCAAACGGAACTTAAAAAGATTTTGGATGAGGTGGCTTTGCCAAAAAAAGGAAAGCTCTCAAAAAAGGATGGCGAATATCAGTATTCAGAGCAGTTTAAGAAAATAAGAAAGAAGCATTCTGCAATTGAATCAGCGATAAATGCATTAGAAGTTCATGGTCTCGACCGATGTCCTGATAAAGGCTTTCATGGATTTGAAAGATACGTAGGGCTAGGGTGTTAATTTTGTCTGTTTTTTGAGGAAAAAAAATCACAAGAATATTAAAAAGTATGCTTTCTTAACAATTTAACTTGGAAAGCAAATTTATGACTCGTATTCA
>Ga0335395_10000241_pt1 | contig 34426 bp, 27 predicted proteins | sample MAT02_FD_205744 | JGI IMG/M metagenome (GOLD analysis project Ga0335395, IMG submission 205744) | Freshwater microbial communities from Lake Fryxell liftoff mats and glacier meltwater in Antarctica - MAT-02 (spades assembly) (version 2) ... | reverse complement strand
GGGCAATTCATGAATTGCCCCTACAGCGCGGGTCTATTTACCATCAAAAAATGATTCATAAAAATCTGAAACGACGTATTTACGTTGATACACAACATGATTCTTTTGTACAGTGCGTAAGTCCTATCAATATATTTTAGATATATTAAAGCGCCTTAATAAAAATCTGCAACTTAGGGGATTGGGCAAGAAGCAGGGGGCAAGGGGGAGAATAAAAAATTACCTCTTTCCCCTCTGCACCCTTCTCCCTGCCCCTCTGCCTCTTCCCAATGCCCAATCCCTAATCTATAGCCTCATAATCAACCTGAGCAGTACTTTCTTCGTCAAAATCAAAGTTGAATTGTGGTATTAGTGTGCCATTCATTGGTGAGTCTACTTCTGGAGTAAAAACACTAGCTGAAGCCTCTTCAGTCTCACCACTTTGGCTGTTAGCTCGATTGTAGACATCAGCACCAATTGCAAACAGGGTTTGTTGGAAGTCGTCTAAGCGCTGCTTAAATTCCACAGTGGAAATACTAGAGTCAATCATTGCAGCTTGGAGTTGTAAAACTTTTTCACTGGCCAAAGTTTTCATTTGATCCCCGATAAAGTTGCTATTATCCTTGATGGTGGATTCGTAACTGAACAACAGATTCTCTGCTTGGTTTTTGAGTTCAACCAGTTCTTTACGTCTTCCATCTTCGTCGGAAAACAGTTCGGCTTCTTGGCGCATCCGTTCGACTTCGTTGGTACTTAAACCACCTGTATTGGTAATCCTGACACTTTGTTCTCTACCTGTACCTTTGTCTTGAGCAGAAACCTTCAGGATGCCGTTGACATCGATTTCAAAGGATACTTCAATTTGCGGTACACCACGGGGAGATGGGGGAATTCCTGCTAGTAGAAACTTGCCGAGACTCTTGTTATCTCGTGACATTGCTCGTTCACCTTGGAGGATGTGAATTTCTACCGAGGTTTGCCCATCAACTGCTGTGGAAAAAACTTGTGACCTACTTGTAGGAATTGTGGTGTTGCGTTCAATAATTTTGGTGAACACTTCACCCAAGGTTTCAATTCCCAAAGACAGAGGAGTGACATCCAATAGTAAGAGATTATCAACTTCGCCACCCAACACACCTGCTTGGATAGCCGCTCCCAATGCTACCGCTTCGTCAGGGTTGATCGAGCGATCGGGAGCTTTGCCGTTAAAAAACTTAATCAGCGCGTTTTGGACTGCGGGAATACGAGTAGAACCACCTACCAAAATAATCCGCTCTATGTCTGGTGGTTTGAGATCCGCATCTTTGAGCGCTTGGATCATTGGTTCGATGGTCGCTTCAATTAATTTTCCTGCGAGTTCTTCAAATTTAGAGCGGCTGAGTTCCATCTCCAGATGCTTTGGCCCGGTGTCATCGGCGGTGATAAACGGCAAGTTGATGGAGGTATTCACCATGCTGGAGAGTTCAATTTTTGCCTTTTCCGCTGCTTCCCGCAGGCGTTGCAGTGCCATTTTATCTTTGGAAAGGTCAATTTTTTCCTCTTGCTGGAAGTGTTCCATCATCCAAAGCACGATCGCATTATCAAAGTCGTCTCCACCCAAGTGGTTGTTACCACAAGTCGCCTTAACTTCAAAAACGCCATCCCCAAGTTGCAAGATAGATACGTCGAAGGTTCCGCCTCCCAAGTCGAATACTAAAATTAGCTGCTCTTGGTCTTGCTTGTCCAATCCGAAAGCTAAAGCCGCAGCTGTTGGTTCATTGATGATTCGCAGGACTTCAAGTCCAGCAATGGTGCCAGCATCTTTAGTTGCTTGTCTTTGGGCATCTGTGAAATATGCTGGTACGGTAATCACTGCCTGAGTGACTTCCTCACCCAAGAAGTTTTCTGCATCCTGCTTGAGCTTTTGCAGGATCATGGCGGACAATTCTTGTGGCGTGTAATTTTTTGAGCGAATTTGAACATCAACGGTATCGTCTCGACCTTTGACACAGTTGTAGGGGACGCGATCGCGTTCTATTTCAGTGTCTTCCCAACGCCGCCCGATAAATCGTTTAATACTGTAAATTGTGTTCTCAGCATTGGTTACAGCTTGGCGCTTTGCCAATTGACCAACCAAGCGATCGCCACTCTTCCCAAATCCCACAATACTTGGTGTAGTGCGTCCACCTTCCGAATTGGAGATCACCAGTGGTTGACCACCCTCCAAAACCGCGACGCAACTGTTAGTAGTGCCTAAGTCGATCCCAATAACTTTTCCCATAATTATCAGTATTTTTACCGAGTTTTTCTGCTGTAATGTGTCGCGGACTAACTTTTTTGCTAAGAACAAAGGCTAGCGGATAACGTCTGTGGAACCCCTATTGCTGGTAGCAAGAGAGAAATTGAAACACAGAGAGTTATCCAAAGCCTTGTCCAAGTTTTAGGTACGCGATGCTCGTCCTTGCTAGAATCCAGGCACTTTTGGTCAGCGAGGCTTTGCGACTACAGCTTAACTGAAGGCTTGACTCGACTGATCTTCTGGTGCCGCCGGGATATCTTCCTTGGGAGCAGCTACTTTGACCATTGCATGGCGTAGCACGCGATCGCCTAAGAAATATCCGCGCACTAACTCTTCTAACACTGTTCCTTCAGGATGTTCATCCGTAGGTTCGCGCATTACTGCTTCATGCAGGTTAGGATCAAATTCTTGACCTTCAGGACGCATTGGTGATACACCCAAGCGTTTCAGGCTATCTACTAATTGTTTGTAAACGCCTTGGTAACTTTTGTGCATGGTCATTTCGGCATCAGATTGCGGTTTGAGGTGCGATCGCGCCCGCTCAAAATTATCGACCACTGGCAGCAATTCCAGAATCGTGTTCCGCTTCATCAGCGTCTCTAACTCTTCTTTTTCTTTGCTAGTACGTTTCCGGTAATTCTCAAAATCAGCGGCAATCCGCATATATTGAGTACTACGCTCTTCTAGTTGCGTTTTGAGAGACTCGATTTGTTGAGTCAGTTCTGCCAAAGCTACTGTTTCCACTCCAGTTTTCTCACTTGCAGCGACACCAATTTCTGGATTGAGATTAGCCGTATCCCCCGATATATTAGTTTGGGCTGCCACTTGCTCTGTCACCTCGCTACCAGATTCATTGAAATTAATTTGGGCTTGGGAGTCACTCTTCATTGCTTGCTTTACCTCTGTTGGTTCACCCAATTGCTGGCTTGTATTGTTTATCTGTTTATTTTCATCCATTATTGTCTACTCATTCCAGATGCTTTTTATGGCAGTGTATCTCCACAGCTTGCAACCGTCGTCATCCACGGCTTGCCACTGAGGCTGATTTTGTTGCCGAAAAGTTTCTGGAACTGATGTAAGCATTTTCTTATTGTGACAAATGGCGAACACGTTAGCCCAGACCCCACTAAGACGGGAACCCGAACGAGTAGTGTACCTCTAAGAGCGCAAAAAATAGTCCAAACGTAGATTCTCCGGTAGGGGGAATTCATGAATTACCCCTACCACGTGTAGTTCTGCGTAAGTCCTAAGTAATTTGGAAGCTGTGGCAAGACTTGTGTAATACACCGTAGGGAGTGGGGGGAGGAATGGAAGCGGGGTTCTAAGAATAAGTTGCCCGTACCCTTGCATCAGGGTCAATCTAAAATTTAAAATCCAAAATCCAAAATCCTTTGACTCAGGACTTTTTTGGGAAATGAGAATTCTGTCTCTCAGCCTGGGAATACTTTAAGCAGAGGTTTCCCTACTTATTCGCTCATTTATGACTTACTCGTCACCACAACGGCGCAGTACCGCTCTAACTACCAGAACAGAGTTTTCGCCCTTCGGCAACAAGCTAGTGCAATCTGGCTATATCAATACCGAACAGATGAGGCAGGCACTAATTGAAAGCCGTAAATCTGGCAGACCCATAACGGAAGTACTAGAGTCAATCACTGGGCAACAACTATCACCTGAGTTGCTCAGGCAATACAAAAAACAGCAGCTATTTGAACTTAAAATATTATACGGTGTTGAATTCCTTGATCCGGAAGTCAATTCCTTTGGCAACACGGAGATGGCGAACCTAATTGAAACCCTCATCCCAGTGGATATTTGCCGTCGCCACCGTTTAGTACCACTATCGAAACACGAAGACCAAACCCCGCCCTCAGTTTTAGTGGCGATGGTCGCTCCAGATAATCTAGATGCTTCCGATGACCTGAACCGCATCTTGCGCCCCCAAGGCTTGGCGTTGCAGCGCATGGTGATTACCCAGGAAGACTACCAACAGCTAATCAACCAATATTTGGATGAAATGGCTGTTAAGCAAAAGCACCTGGATCAAGCAAAGTTTACAGATATTAATCAGGATTTAGAAAATCTCGGAAATCTCGATATTTCGGATGCTCCTGAAGAAATGGAGGCTGATCTTGGGGCAGCGATGAAGGGTGCGGAGGATGCCCCAGTCATCAACCTAGTCAACAGAATCCTGGCTAAAGCCTTGCATGAAGGCGTTTCTGACATTCATATCGAACCGCAAGAAGAAAGCTTACGCATTCGCTTTCGCAAGGATGGCATACTGGTCGAAGCTTTCCCTGCCCTACCGAAAAAAATCATTCCGGCGGTGACAGCCCGATTTAAAATCATCTCCAATCTAGACATTGCGGAACGGCGTATACCCCAAGATGGACGTATCCGGCGGCTGTTTGAGGGACGTAAAGTAGATTTCCGGGTCAGCACCTTACCCAGTCGTTACGGGGAAAAGGTGGTGCTACGGATTTTGGATAACTCTTCTACCCAACTGGGATTGGATAAGTTAATTACCGATCCGGAGACTTTACAAATTGTCCAAGAAATGGTTAGCCGTCCCTTTGGTTTAATTTTGGTGACTGGGCCAACTGGTTCGGGGAAAACAACCTCGCTGTATTCTGCATTATCAGAAAAGAATGATCCAGGTATTAATATCAGTACTGTGGAAGACCCTATTGAGTACAGCCTTCCAGGGATTACTCAAGTACAGGTGATTCGAGAAAAAGGGCTGGATTTTGCTACCGCATTGCGGGCTTTCTTGCGGCAAGATCCAGATGTGCTGCTGGTGGGTGAAACACGGGATAAAGAAACGGCAAAAACAGCAATTGAAGCTGCCTTAACTGGTCACTTGGTATTAACTACCTTACATACGAATGATGCCCCAGGTGCGATCGCTCGTTTGGGAGAAATGGGGATTGAGCCTTTCATGGTTTCTAGTTCCCTAATTGGCGTTTTAGCTCAACGTTTGGTGCGGCGTGTATGTCCTGAATGTCGTATTCCCTACACTCCTACCGTCCAGGAACTGGCTCGTTATGGTCTATCAGCTTCCTCAGATGTCGGAGTCACCTTCTATAAAGCTAACACCTTGACATTAGATGCGATCGCTGAAGCCAAAACCAAAAATCAGCTTTGCCCAAAGTGTAATGGTGTCGGCTACAAAGGGCGTTGTGGAGTCTATGAAGTCATGCGAGTTACCGAAAACCTGCAAACTCTCATCAACGAAGATGCACCCACCGAACGGATCAAGGAAGTGGCAATAGAAGAGGGCATGAAAACCTTGCTGTCTTACAGTTTGGACTTAGTGCGCCAAGGTTCTACCACCCTAGAAGAAGTAGAACGAGTCACGTTTACTGATACTGGTTTGGAAGCCGAGTTAAAAGCCAAACGCAAGACTGGTCTTACCTGCCTAACCTGCGATGCCACATTGAAACCAGAATGGCTGGATTGTCCCTACTGTATGACATCTCGGTTTCAAAATTAGTCATTAGTCATTAGTCGATGGTTAGTAACTTTAAACAAATAACAAACATTAAAAGGAAGCAGAACTATGGAAATGATGATTGAAGACCTGATGGAGCAGTTGATTGAATTGGGTGGCTCGGATATGCATTTATCCGCAGGTTTGGCTCCCTACTTCCGCATCAGTGGCAAACTCACCCCTATAGGCGAAGAGGTGTTGACAGCTGATCAATGTCAAAGACTGATTTTTAGTATGCTCAACAATACCCAGCGTAAAACTTTAGAGCAGAACTGGGAGTTAGATTGTTCTTATGGTGTTAAAGGTTTGGCTCGCTTCCGGGTCAATGTTTATAAAGAACGTGGTTCTTATGCTGCTTGCCTACGGGCATTAAGTTCTAAGATTCCTAACTTTGAAAAATTAGGTCTGCCAGATATAGTACGGGAAATGACAGATAAGCCCAGAGGACTAATTCTGGTGACAGGCCCTACAGGTTCCGGCAAGACGACTACCCTAGCGGCAATGATCGACTTGATTAACCGCACCAAAGCAGAGCATATTTTGACGGTGGAAGATCCAATTGAATTTGTCTACGAACCAATTAAAAGCTTGGTTCACCAACGGCAACTGGGTGAAGATACTAAGAGCTTTGCTAATGCTTTGAAAGCAGCTTTGCGGGAAGATCCAGATATTGTTCTGGTGGGGGAAATGCGCGATTTGGAAACGATTTCTTTGGCGATTTCCGCAGCAGAAACAGGACACTTGGTATTTGGTACGCTACACACCAGTTCTGCCGCCCAAACTGTTGACCGGATTATTGACGTTTTTCCCCATGAAAGACAAACTCAAGTGCGGGTGCAGTTATCTAACTCATTAGTAGCAGTATTTAGCCAAACTTTGGTATCCAAGAAAAACCCTAAGCCCGGTGAATATGGTCGGGTGATGGCTCAAGAAATTCTGATTGTCACTCCTGCTATTTCCAACTTGATTCGAGAAGGTAAAACAGCTCAAATTTACTCAGCTATTCAAACTGGCGGCAAATTGGGTATGCAAACTCTAGAGAAGGTTTTAGCCGATATGTACAAAGCAGGAACGATTTCCTTTGAAGCGGCGATGTCTAAGACTTCTAAGCCAGATGAAATTCAACGTCTCATCGGTACTTCTGTACCACCGCAGGCAGCAGGTGCAAAACCCGGTGCGGCTGCCAGAGCGCATTAAACCAATTCGCAATTCGCAATGACGCTCGATGACTCGCTACCGCTGCGCTAACGCAATTCGCAATGACGCTCTCTTACGAGACGCTAAAAGCGTAGCTTGCTTCTCTGTAAGAGTACGCGGACTCGCTACCGCTACGCTAACGCAATTACGTTTTGTGACGGGGATTTAGACACCGACCCAAAACGGGCTGCCTGTCTTGCTGGGGACTTAAAGGAATTAGGAAGATGAAAGGGATGAAAAACCCTTGACTATTTTGAATTTTGAATTTTGAATTTATTTATGCCAACCTACGTTGCCCGTGTTCGGGATTCTCAAGGAAAATCTCGAACAGAAAAAATTACTGCCGAATCCTTGGCACAAGCTCGGACTAATCTCAGAGATCAAGGTTTTGTAGTCCAAGAACTGGAACAATCTCAAGGATTTCAACCAGATGTTGCCTTCAAAAAATTCCAGAATTCCTTAGTTAAGGTTTCTGTGAAAGACAAAGCCGTTTTTTCCCGTCAATTTGCCGTTTTGATGAATGCGGGAGTTGCGATCGTTAGAAGTCTGGGGGTACTTTCTGAACAGTGTAGTAACCCTAAACTGAAACAAGCCCTGATTGAGATTAGCACCGATGTTCAAAGCGGAATGAATCTTTCAGAGTCAATGCGGAAGCATCCTGACTGCTTTGATGGATTATATGTGAGTATGATTCAAGCTGGCGAAGTTGGTGGTGTTCTAGACGAAGTATTGAATCGTTTAGCCAAGTTGTTAGAAGATGTTGCCCGCTTACAAAACCAAATTAAATCAGCATTATCTTATCCAACGGTCGTGGGTTTTATAGCAGTTGCTATCTTTCTGGGTATGACCATTTTTCTTATTCCCATTTTTGCCACGATTTTTGAACAAATTGGAATTACATTACCACCTCTAACGCAATTCTTGATGGATGCTAGTAAGTTTTTGAGAAGTCCGAAGGCTGTCATCATTCTCTTTATTATTGTGGGACTGAAAATTGCCTATGGACAATTCGGGAAAACTCCTGGTGGTCGCCTAACAATTGATCGTCTTTCCCTGAAAGTACCGTTATTTGGCGACTTAATTCAAAAATCTTCGGTCGCCCGCTTTAGCCGGACTTTTGGTTCTTTGACTCGTTCAGGTGTGCCAATTTTAACTTGCTTAGAAATTGTCCGAGATACATCAGGAAACCAAGTGATTGCCAATGCCATAGATGCAGCCCGCCTTGAGATTCAACAAGGAGGTATGATTAGCATTGCTTTACAACAATATGAGGGCGTTTTTCCGGCCATGGCAATTCAGATGATTAGTATTGGAGAAGAAACTGGAGAATTGGATGCCATGTTAATGAAAGTTGCCGATTTCTATGAAGATGAAGTTGAGCAGGCAGTAAAAGCAATGACTAGTATTTTGGAACCAGTGATGATTGTAGTTCTAGGGGGGATGGTTGGAACCATTTTGCTAGCAATGTATTTACCTATGTTTAAGGTATTTGAAAAGATGGGATAGAGGATTAAACCAATTCGCAATTCGCAATTCGCAATGACGCTCTCTTACGAGACGCTAAAAGCGTAGCTTGCTTCTCTGTAAGAGTACGCGGACTCGCTACCGCTACGCTAACGCAATTACGTTTTGTGACGGGGATTTAGACCCCGACCCAAAACGGGCTGCCTGTCTTGCTGGGAACTTAAACCCCCAAAGTTAAGTAGGTGGGCAGAATAAAAGCCAACTATGTAAACTTATGTAAAGTGCTAGAAAGGCTTTGAATATAAGCTTTTAAGCAATTTACATTTCTTAATCTAGTTGTATTTTTTAACGCCCACCTACTTAGTTAAGAGTTAGGAGTTAGTAGTTAGTAGTTAGGAATTAAAACTTTTTATTTCTAATTTTTAACTCCTAACTGATTAATTTTCTTCTTAACTCCTGTAGACGCGATTAATTGCGTTTCTACTCCTCACTATTTAATAAACTATGACTGTGCAAAAATCTAACTACGAAGCGAGTTTGGCAGAGTACAGCAATCATCTAGCTGCGATCGCCTTACTAAAGCAATATCGGCCATACTTGGAGATGATTCCCAGTCTGCGCCGTCCAGATGAAAGTGTCATCACTATCCCCTTGCCAATTGTCCGTCTTCGTAATACTGCTACAACAGCCCCACAAACGATTTGCTTACCCTGTGATGTGGCAATTTTGATGTGCGATCCAGAGTGGAAAATAAAAACTGGAGCAGAAATTTTAGTCTTTATTCATCGTACTGATGAAGACTTTTCTGATTTGTTAGGACGTTGGCGACAAACCCAAGTTTGGCTAGACAATGATTATGAGTGGTTGATGCCTCTCCGCCATAGTCATATTTTGAGTGAGGGTTCTAATACTATATATCCTCTGTTTGTCGTTTTTAATGAAACTTTAGAACGCATCCAAAGAGGATTCGTGGGAGCCGAACTTCCATTTATTATACAAACATCAGATTTAATCCTTGAGGAGAATTTTACAAATATTTTCTCTCCACAAATTCCACCAGCTTAGAAAAAGTTAGGAGTTAAGAGTTTGAAATTGCAAATTTTAAACACAAGTTTAAGTTTTTAACTCCTAACTCCTAACTCCTAACTATTACCTAACAAATTGGGGCATAATTTCAGCAGCAGTGAATATTCCATAAATGCCGCGTTGGTGCAATTGTCTACCAGCTTTGAGATAGCCAAAGGCAGGCCCGCAGACATTGGCTGCCATGCTGGTTTCATCTCCCAGAGTAAAGGTATGGGTGGAAATTTTACCTTCAAAGGTGCGCCCTGTTACCTTAACGTTGGTGCTGAGGGGCTTTTTAGGATTGCGAGTATCGACTACACCACCAACAGTAACGCGATCGCGATCGCAAATTCCCGCTACCTCTAGCATCACATCATCAGCGTGTTCCATATTCGTCAAGGTAAGCACGCCATTAGTTTTATCTAGTAGTGCTTCTACTTCTGCGTCAGTCATCGCCCTGGCGGTTTCCACTGTGTAACCAGGGATATGGCCAATGTCTTCCCGAACGGTGGCGCGGTAAGCTTCCCAGTTGGCAATTCCCACCCCGAAGGTAATTTCGACTTGATGAATTTCCGCGTAGCTTTGGGCGGCTAAAGCTGCTGCAGCGGTTAACAATCCGGGTGTTGCACCACAGCCTGTCATATAAGTAATCCCGGCTGCTTGCAGTTCTTCTTTCATTGCTAGTAGTTGTTCTACAGCAGTGGTGCGCTTAATCGCATCCACTAGCACCCCACGCCAACCAGATTTGATAAACTCTTTGGCTACAGACGGGATAAAGTCATTTGGTAGGTTGGGTAAAGCCAGAAAATACCCATCTACAGGTTGAGCTATTTCAATTACATCCTGAATACTTTGATTTGTTAACGTACCAACTGGCTCTAAATGACCTACCGAACCTTGGGACTGGTAGGTTGCAATGCATTCTTGAGTATTTAAACCTTCAGCAGCGTAAGCGTAACCTTTTTGATCTGCTGCGGCGACTAAAATCATTTCCTGTTTAGCAGCAAGTACCTTGGCGGCGGCTTGTCCGAGTCCACCGAAACCTAGTACTCCTATGCGTATCGCTGGCGAAATATTTAGAGAATTTTTGACTTTTTCGGAATTCATAGTCAATTGGTTAAGTTGAATCAAAAGCCTTTAGCATTCGGCATCTCAGCTTCCGGCTTGTAACTGGCGGCTGATAGCTGATAGCTCAAAGCTATAGAGGTTAATTATGATTCATTATCCTGGGTTCTTTGGCTGACTGATGTTTTTTTTATGTAAGGTACTTGTACAGCATCAAAAATTAATTTTCATCAACAAGCTGTAAAACCCTCTTATATAAAGGTTCAGCCACCCAGAATCCTGCTTAGTTAATTAGAGCGTCTAACAGAGGTTTCACGGCAGAAATTAGCCTTTGACTTTTACCTTCAATCAAGATGCCCTAAAATTCCTGTGTAACTAAGATTTATCATAGCCGCAACCATGCGATCGCGACGTTCATCAATCAAAACATAGAAAATAATGCGATCGCCTATTGTAGTGCCCAGATAGATGGTTTAATAAATTCTGGAGTAGAATGCCATATCTACAATGATGATCCGCCTACGCTTACAGTAGAATTCCGAGTTAGGATTATAGTGAAATATTGACAAATAAGTGTCTAGAGTTGTTATGGTTCCAACATCGCGTATTGTTCACAGTGACCCCGATATATTAGGGGGAACTACTGTCTTTGTTGGAACTCGCGTACCAATTAAGACCTTGCTTGATTATCTAGAAGCAGGTGATTCGCTAAATGATTTTTTAGATCATTTTCCCAGTGTTAGCCGTGAGCAAGCGATAGCAGCACTGGAATTAGCAAAAGAAATGCTGACTGCTTATGCGAATCCTGCTTGACGAATGTGTTCCACGCCCTCTCAAACGTGAACTCAAAGATTACGAAGTACGCACAGTTGTCGAGATGGGATGGTCAGGGAAAAAGAATGGTGAACTTTTACAACTGATGAAACAACAAAGTTTCACCATTCTACTGACTACAGATCAAAATTTGCGATACCAGCAAAACTTAGAACAAGCAGGAGTTGCGGTTATTGTGCTGATCGCCTCCAAAAATCGTCTTCCTGATTTAATACCGCTCATACCAGAAGTACAAAAATTGCTAAATGCCATCCTTCCGGGTGAGATAATTGAAATAGGACTTCCCTAATTGGGCTACGCTTACGCATATTACACATCTACATCAAGCGATCGCCTGCCCATAGGTTGGGTTGATGCAAGAAAACCCAAAATTTGCTTATATTTAAAGGTTAAAGGTTTTTTATATTCTGGCGATCGCAGTCTAAAAATCCGTTTACACCCTATGCTAAATAAATTTACACCAACGTATACCCCACCATATTGCTGTAGGCTGACACTGCGCTGCATCCAACCTACCTGGAAAACTTTAAGACAATAAGGTAAATCTAATGGTAATAAACCGCGTCCACCTTGAAAACTGTAGTTCTTTCTGTATGAAAAGAAATAAACCCTCATCCCCCAGCCCCTTCTCCCAAATTTGGGAGAAGGGGAGCCGCAAAGTTGTCCCTCTCCCAAGTAGGGAGAGGGATTTAGGGTGAGGGCAAAAACTACGGTTCTCAACATAGATGAGGTTTAATAAAGTTTTTCAATAAATTTTATATTTTTGTGAATTGCTTTGCTGGCTATATTACCTCTAATGCTTATCTTAAGGACTTTTGCAGCTTACTTAGCAAGCTTAGTAGTTACCTTGACTAATCGATGAGGTTAAGAGAGACTAACTAAATACTGATGTGCATGCTGATAGAATTAATAATTTTTGTAAACATTCTGAGATATATATGTTGAAAGATGGAACATTAGTTAACAAATGGCAAGTTTGTATCTAAGTAAAAATGTTCCTACGGCTATATTTGTAACCTTCTGCTAAGGCAGTAGAATTTAAGAGTACTTATTGTGGTTGGCCAAGAGCATGGAGACATTAGAGTTCATAATCTATCCAGACGGTCGGGTACAAGAAAAAGTCACTGGCATTGTGGGTGCTTCTTGCGCTGAGGTTACAGCAGCAATAGAGGCACAGCTAGGGCAAGTACTTAATCATGAGCCAACCTCAGAATATTTCGCCGCCAAGGTGCAGCAATCTAATGTGGCGAATACACACACCACTTACAGCGATTGGTAAGTTTTCACAGTAGTTTAGTGTAATTAATTCACAACCACCATGTCACACTTTAGCCAAATTAAGACTCAAATTCGTAACCTTGATTCTTTGAAAGATGCTCTAACTGAATTGGGCGTAGACTGGAAACCCGGCCCACGCGAAGTCCGTGGCTATCGCGGTCAAACCCATCCGGCCGAAGTGACTATTGAGCAGGAAAATGGCTATGACATCGGCTTTAGATGGAATGGCAAGGAATATGAACTGGTGGCTGACTTGCAATATTGGCAGCAAAACCTGTCTGTGGACGGATTTTTACGCCAGGTAACACAGCGTTATGCTTATCAAACAGTTGTCAAAGAAACCGCTCGTGTTGGTTTTCAAGTCTCTGAACAACAAAAAAATGAAGATGGTTCAATTCGCCTGGTAGTACAGCGCTGGAGTGCGTAATGGCTGATTTTCTGCCGTCGCTAGAAGAACAAGAAGAAAATCGTTCCGGTTTGGAACCAGAATTAGGGGGTTTTTTACGGGATGCCCCAGAACGTTCTGGTTTAGAACCGGAATTGGGTGGTTTACTGCGCCAAAACGGTGTTTATGTTGACGAAATCACCTGTATTGGTTGCAAGCATTGCGCTCATGTTGCACGTAACACCTTTTACATTGAACCAGATTACGGGCGATCGCGCGTGGTTCGGCAAGATGGGGATGCTGAGGAAATTATTCAAGAAGCAATTGACACTTGTCCAGTTGATTGCATTCATTGGGTTGATTACACTCAATTGAAAAAATTAGAACAAGAACGCAAATATCAGGTAATTCCTGTAGTCGGTTATCCGGTGGAACATGCAGTTGCTGCTAGCGAACGTCGGCGTAAAAAGCAAAAGTTAAAAACCAAAAAATCCCGTTATTAAGATCAATACCTTAAATCAAAATAATAAAGGACTGGATACCAGTCCTTTTGCTTTTCGTCATACTAGTTAATTTTTGATGTGTAAATCACATCAAATGCTAAAAGTTAGTATTATTTGATATTGCTGAAATGGATTTCTGTTTAAATCCCATTAATCCAAAATTGGCAATCCAAAATCCCAAATTGTTATGGCTGCGTTCATTTAAAATTTAGAGGATCGTGTTGTGAAAGCAATTTTTCTACTTTTGCCTCGTCTAACCTAGCGGTTAATCTTCTAGTTTCATGCAAGTCTCTAGTAGTTTTTGCCAAAGTAAAGGTTGAGCCAACGGAGAAAGCCATACCCATACCCATAAAGCCTTTTACCCAGCCATTTACAGGTAAGTTTACAATGCCGAAGGTGGTCATAGAAATAGAAATTACAAAAGCTGCCCAAGTTTGAATAACCCAAGCTGGACTGTCTTTTTGAGTACCAATTGTTTGCATATTTCCTCCCTTTGATATGAGTTATCTATACCAATTCGTAATTAAGAAAAGTTAGATTTAATCTGGGTTTCCAGACTTGTATCTATAGTTTCATTTTGGAGAATTGGTGTTAACAGTAATTGTATTGAGTGGTAGGTTTACTGGTATCAATAGTAAGACCAGTTTGGTAACTGGACTCTAAAAAGCAAGCTCAAGAGCAAGTTAAGTAAGTAGAAACTGGCACAAGGTTTGTACCAGTTTTATAAGTGGCATTAAACTGAAATCTTGCAGCATTCTCGATAAACCAACTAGCCCCCCAAGACTCGAAGTGTAAGACTAATAACCCAAGTCTACTTAAGTAGAATAAAAGCTTTTACTAGTCCTCTAAAGACGACTTTAGCTATTAGCCTATTAATTCATTACTAGGCGGTTGTTGTGACTAATGCAATACCTCAGCTTAAACGGATTAATTTATTTATTCATCTGGAAAAGTCTGTACCTTGCCATCAGGAGTGAGAACGACTCGAATTTTGACATTTTGTCCGCGTTTATTGGCGGAAACAAAAGGTTTTCCAACTTCAGGCATCCCAGCGCTATCAACAAAGTCTCTTGCTGACTTATTGAGAGGAATAATTCGTTCAATTGTGCCGTCAACACTAAGTATCAAACTGTACTCTAATGTTTGTCCTAGTCCAGTGGGTGGTTGCCAACGTTTGTTTAAGTATTCTCTAGCTTCTGCTACTTGAGGTGTGTCAAATAATGTGCCAGTAGCCACTTCTGTAGATTTGGGGCTTTGGCGTTCGTTCCCTAATTGATCGATAAAGGGATTATTATCCACAGTCCTAGAGGAGGAAAGTTGTGAAGCAGGTTTCTGTCCAGGAGAAGGTGGCTGTAGGGAATTGATTCTTTCCTCTAGCTGTTGTGAGGTTAGTGGGGAGGGTTGGGTAGGAGTATTGCCACTATTGGGTATGGTGTCAAGAGATGGGGGGACAACTGGTGAGATATTAGTTGGTAAGCTGCTTGTGTTAGAAGATAGCCTGGGTGGCAAATCCCGCAGCTTAGGAAGAGTACCAGGTTGGGTACTTAACCCTGTAGGGTTCTGTGCAAGATTTGGTAATATAGCAATTTCCTGACCTGGGATTTTGCTGGATGGTGCGTTAGCGTTTGCGGAGCGTCCCGTAGAGAAGCTCGCCGGAGGCATCGCCCCATTATTGGAAAGGTTTGAAGTCTTCCCTTGAGGTATTGTCAGTGCATTTAGAGGTGGCGCTGTAGAGAAACTAGAACTAGGGGCTGTCAGAGGTGCTTGGGGTAAAGTGGATGTGGAAAGTGGAGGAGTGGAACCTAGCAAATTCTCTGATGGAGTGATGAGTCCAGGTTGAGGCGTGGGAAAGTTTAGTGAGGGTGAAGTTTCTAAAGCAGCCTTTACTGCTGCTGGATCTGCGGTTTTGGCTGTCTGCTCTTGCTTTTCTCTAAGGTTGTTAGCATATTGCCAAGTAAGTGGTAAAAAACCTACACCTAATACTAATACTGCGGCAACAGGTGCCCAAGCAGGGAACCTCAAAGTTGAAGTGCTGTTGAGAGTTGGGAGTGCCATGACATCAGTTGAGTACTCATCTAAAGCACTGGCCAAATCGAATAGTTGCAGCAGACTGAGTTTAATTGCGGGGCCCGATGATTGGTTGGCGAGAGAACCGAGAAATAAGTTGTGAGTTAAATGGCTGCTTGGTTCTAAGCGGATATTTGCCCCAGGAATCTGGGTACTAAAGGAATTTAATGTTTTTCTAGAGGACTTTAATTGCGGCTCACCTAATGCTGTGCTTGACTCCTGGGTATCAGAGAAACTGACGCAAAAGCTTTCTGGAGACTGTTGGAGGAATTGTTGTACGTAGCTTGTGACTGCATCACATAAAGCTTCGAGTTGATCGCGATCGCCCCGAATTGGAACTCTGTGTTCTTCTGGTAGTCGGGGATCATCAAAACGTAGCTCAAAGCTCAGATGTTTGAGGACAGTTTTCCCCATCCAACGGGACAGAGGCGAGCTTTGCGCGAATACTTCTAGCGTGCAAGTAGGGGGTGTGTAGCGACGAATGACAGAATTTGATAGAGGCATGGCAGGAACTGCGAGGAAGACTATTTGGGATTTTGCAAAAAGTTAAGCCAGTTGCTTGCAAAGAAAAGTTGAAACGGTGGATTCCTCCACTCAGAAGTTTGTCAGGTTCTTTCCGTTATGTAATGGTGTGCCAGGAGGAAGCAGTGCTGATAGTGCATCGCCCAAGAGCTAACGCTATCAAAAGGGAATCCTTGTCTAGTAAACAAATCACAAGCGAATTTTGATTGAGGAATTTCAAATTTCAAATCTAAAATTTTGTCGAACGGTCTATAAGTGCTAGCCAGAGACGACGATGCCCACCAGGAGCGCTGTAAAAAAGTAAATCTACAAGCAGTTTTAGGGCCAGGTTGGTTAGTAAATCTGTTGAGATTTTTTCGTCCTCTTCCATCCGCTCTTGGTAGGTGTTGCAAAAAGCATCAATATAATCTCCAAGTAAAGCAGCCTGGTGAGGTTCCCGGTTATTTTCTGCCATTTGTTCCAACAGACCGACAGCGCGGCGAATTAATTCCTGGTGCTGTTTGGCTAGGTAGCAAGTGATCAGAACAAGCGATCGCGCTTCTTCGACATCTAGCTTTTTTCGCCCTCCTTGACCTTTGCGTAGGGGATTTGATTGGCGCAGTCGCCATAAAGCTACGCGGTCTGGCACTCTTGACTCTAAATTCAGATCAGTTGCCGCCGAAAGCATAGCCTCTGAACCAATCCCAGTTAAGGTTTCTAGCGCCAACAGCACCAAGTCTAATTGGGTTTTGATATTATCCCATTGAACTGTGTTTGGGGCTGGAAGCTTGATTAAATCCTCCCACTGGGAATTTGGAGTGGCTGAGTTGGTGGCCGAGTGCATAACTTTTAGCATAGGTGATCAAGCTGATAGAGGATGTTGCTGTTACCCATTTTGAAACCAGACTCTCAAGCGTCAAGCTTGGTTTCCCATAGCTATGAGCCAGAGGCTTCAGCTAGATTTTTTCTATGTGGTAAAGAGCCGGTATCTTTGTCCTACTCTAGATGAAAATTTATTTTGGACAAAGTAGAAAATTATCAATTCTAGTTAAGGTTTACCGGACTTTCGCTGCTAGCTCCGTACAATAGTATAAATAAACTATTGTTTTGAATGCTAACCGCTAATTATCGCTAACTAATTATGTAGAACACCTCCTAATTTATTTGAGCTTTTAAATTTTGAAATTTATTGATGTTTATTCTTTGGTCTTTATGTATATATAACTACCATACAAATCTTTTGCCTGTTTGCTAAAGGTGCTTCTTGCGGCTGAATATTATCCCACCCCAGTTTCGCTTGTGTGTAGCCTGTTATTTCAAGACGGGCTGGGCAACATCAGGACGATTGATGCCTTTGTGAAACTGATGACAAACTTAAAAATTTGATAAAGTCAGCGTTTGAAGATGTTGGGCGATTGATTTATTCCAACTTAGTTGGTACTATGGCTCTAACCGCAAACCATGCATATATCAGAACTCATTTATAAAGTTGATGGGCAGAGGTAATAATTATGTGCGTAATCACAATTGACCTGCTAGCGCCTATTATTTAGACTTTGGAGAAAACTTCTTGGACTCAATAAATCGCCTGAGTAGAGTAGGTTGCAAGCAGGTGGTTATAGGCTACTAATTTGCTGTCTTATCCACGCCCGAAATGCTTTCATTGTCGCATTTCTGCCATTGCTTTTACTCTGCATCAAATATTCGGGAATCGCTTGTAAAATGGGGAGATTGGGGAAAATAGAACTGGTATTTGATTCTACATATTTATCATCTAAAAGCACGTTTATTTCCAAGTTATTTCCATTCCATCGCCACAGTTCCGGGACTCTCAAAGCTTGATAATTATTGAAACGAGTGCGGGAGGTAATATCAATTTCAATAGCCAAATCTGGAGGCGGGTCGATTTCTAAATTGATTCTATCTTTGCCCCTAATTCTAGCTTCATTTTGGATATAGAAACAATCATCGGGTTCTACCCCAGTATCCATACTTTTCTTATCAAAAGTCGTAGAGCCTAAACTCCAAAATTCCTGATCTAGTTCTTCTAATAAAACTTTTATCAAGTCGCCAATAATAACTTTAGCTACTTCATGTTCTGGCAATGGAGCCATTATTTCTAGCATCCCTTGACTGTAACCTATGCGCGAACTGCGATTGTCTCCTAATTCTGTTAAAATTCGTTTGTATGCAGGCCAGGAGACATCTTTAATCAACAACTGATGACCGGCTCTAACAATTAGTTGATTGAGTTCAAGTAACATAGAAAATAACTTTATTTGATGTGAGCAACGGTGACACCACTGCCGCCATCTGCTTGTTCTGCTGGTTCGTAGTTTTTCACTCTGGGATGGTGTTGCAAAAAGGCGTGAACTCCTTGTCGCAGTTTACCAGTGCCGTACCCGTGAATAATCCAAAGTGGGCTTGTAGCTTCCGAGATGGCTTTATCTAAAATGTATTCGGCATCAGCTACCCGTTTACCACGTAAATCGATGGTATTTTGGGAAGTCCGAATTTCTGGCACATTTTGCGGTGGTGGCGTTACTGCTGCTGGGGCTGGTTTGGCTTTAACGACTGGTTCGGGTTTTTGACCATCTAGAGATTCTACATCTTGCAACTTCACGTTCATCTTCATTAGCCCAAAGCGAACGCTTAACTCGCCATCTTCATTAGGGGCAGTGATCACATCCGCTACCTGTCCCAATTTGGGAACACGGATGCGATCGCCTACTTTGGGCATAAATCCAGCTTTTGGTTTTGCTGGCGTTGCTGGCTGATATTGTTGGCCAATTTGATTCAAAGCATTAGTTGCTTGCTGCGCCTCTTGGGCTGTGGGAGTACCTTTCTGCAAACGGCGGATCACTTGGGCAATTTCACCTTTTGCTTGAGCGATCGCTTGTTGGACTGCTATTTCCTGCGAAGCCCGCAAACTGCTTTCCCTTTCCTCCAAACTTGCGGCTTTTGCGGATACTTCTTGGTATAAACGTTCCGCTTGCTGCAACAAACTTTGGGCTTCCGCAGCTTTGGTTTCTTGACGGCGGCGTTGCGCTTCTAAGCCAGCAATTACTTGGTTAACTTCATCTGTCGCCTCTCCAACTTGAGTTTTTGCCTGTTCTACCACTTCTGGTTTTAATCCCAAGCGCAAGGCAATAGTTAAGGCGTTAGAACGTCCTGGGATGCCCCACAGCAGACGATAAGTAGGTGAGAGAGTACTTTCGTCAAATTCTACAGAGGCATTTTCAAACCGTTCATCTTCGTATTTCAGGGCTTTTAGTTCGCCGAAGTGAGTAGTGGCGATCGTTAGCTGGGCATGGTTGGCTAGATATTGCAACAAGGCGATCGCTAAGGCACTACCTTCAACTGGATCGGTTCCTGCGCCGACTTCATCGAGTAAAACGAGTGAGTGGGGAGTGGGGAGTGGGGAGTGGTCTAGATTCTCTTCGTCCCGATTCCCCAATGCTTCTAAAATCCGACTAATTCGGCGGATGTGTCCAGAGAATGTAGATAAACTTTGCTGTAAGGATTGTTCATCGCCAATATCTGCCAGCACTTTATCAAACCAAGGTATTTCTACTGGTTCGCGGGCGGGGACAAATAAACCCACTTTCGCCATCAATGCTGCTAACCCCAAAGTTTTTAAGGTTACAGTTTTACCGCCAGTATTTGGCCCGGTAATTGTCACTACGCGAATTTGCGGACTGATCAGCAAATCCACAGGAACTACTGGTTGCCCTTGTTCGTGCCGTTGTTGCCACACTAACAGAGGATGCCGTAAATTCCGCAAGGTAATGATTTCACTGTCTTCACGCTGGATAAATCGCGGCGGATTCGCTCCTAGCCAGTAACTATACCGCGATCTAGCGGTTGCCAAATCCAAAGTGGTTGCGATCGCTAACAATCTCTCCAAATCTGGTTTGACTGCGGCTACTTGTTCTGTCAAAGCACGGCGAACCGCTTCTTCTTCTGCTTGCTCTCTTCTAATTATCTGCCGCAGTTGGTTGCCTAGAGGCACTACTGAATTCGGTTCCACGTATAGGGTAGCACCGCTAGTAGAGGTATCGTGGACAATACCGGGGATAGCATCTTTTTGGGGTGCTTTCACAGGGATGACAAAGCGATCGCTCCGTTGCGTAATCAGCTGTTCTTGAACTGCCCCAGATTTTGCCTGTAAGATATTTTGCAGCTTTTGAGTAATCTGAGTACGTAATCGCCGCAAATCTGTGCGAATTTCTCCCAGTTTTTGACTCGCGCGGTCAGTTACCTGGGCCCGTTCATCAATACAACGGTGAATTTCCTGTTCTAATTCTGGATAAGTCCGCAAATCGGCAACCAAATCAGTCAATATCGGCAAATCTTCCTGATTGTCAATGACACGGCGCAAACTTCTGGCACCAGCGAGGGTGGTAGCGATCGCTAACAGTTCATCCCCTGCCAAAACTCCACTACGTTCTGCCCGTTCTAAGGAATCGCCAATATCTTGAATTCCCTCAAATGAGAGTCCTGTAGTCTGGCGAGTCTCCAGTTGGTAGACTTCTTTGGTTTGCTCTAACAACTGTTCGCTTTGGATCTGAGAATCGGGTATTTTCAGATGACGCGCGGCTGTCGCCCCCAGCTTAGTTGCCGCAAAGGTGGCAAGGTGCTGGCAGAGGCGATGCCATTCTAATAGTTCTAAGGTTTCAGATTGGATCAAGGTTTCAACATCAAATCTGAAATTATCGTAACAATTCTAGCTCCTCGATGGATAAATCTTAAAGGAGAAAATTTTGCTTTAGTCAAATCAGTCAGTTAGTGGGTGGTAATAACTGGCACACCAAGTTATCTTTCGTTAGAAACTACGCCAACATCAAGTATCATCGAAAACAATACAGAAACTAATTTAAGCAGCAACTATTTCCTTCACCAAAACGTAAGGCTGAACAATGAGAGTATTAAATCGCTTATTGCGCTCAAGATTCCATTCTCCCACCTGTACTATCGTGGGTTTGGCAATCAATTGTTGATCAATCCACTGTTCCACTGATGGAATGTTATCACTGGCGATCGCTACTCCAACATCCACCAAGTTTAGCTCAAGCGCCACCAAAATTACTGCATCTCGTTGTACATGAGGAATTAGCCACTCCCACTCTGCCTCATCCAAAATTTCTGTTAATTCCGCTCTTAAATCCGACATCTTTCCTCAATTTGTATTGGCTAAGAAATTATTTTACATTAACTACTACAGACGCGATTAATCGCTTGCAACAGACGCGATTCATCGCGTCTCTACTTCCAACTCTTGTCCAGACGCGATGAATCGCGTCTCTCTTGTTAATCGCGTCTTTAAACTTCTGATTTCATCTCATCAATTTCAAATAAAGATACGATGACTCCAGCGATGGGAATAGATATAAAAACTCCTAATAAACCTGCTACTTTAGCGCCTACTAGCAAAGCAAAAAATACAACTACAGGATTAAGATTCAGCGCATCTTGCATAATTCGAGGTGCAATCAAGTTGTCTTGTATCTGCTGGAGAACAATACAAGCTATCAAGACTTTCAATGCTAACCAAACACCTTGAGACAACACAACTAAAGTAATTGTGCTTACTCCTAATGTCGCTCCTATGCCAGGAATAATATCAAGAATTCCAACTATCACTGACAATATCAAAGCAAAAGGTACTTTTAATATTACAAAAACTAAAAAAGTTGTACTCGTGAGAAATGCGCTTAATAACAACTGACCTCTAAAAAATCCGAGAAAGGAGCGTCTGATTATATTTGTAAATCTATTTCGGCGCTGTTTTGGTATTATTTTTATGGTAAGATTCCATAACTTGTCTCCATCTAGTAACATAAAGAAAGCCACAACTGCAATTAAGATAAATGTCAGAAAGTTCGTCATAAATCCTTGTAAAACAGCTAAACTAGTAACAAGACTAGATACGGCTTGGTTTCGCAATTGTTCTTGAATAAAACTTAAATTTATCTGCAAATTACGACTTCGCAAAAACTTTTCTAGCTGCTCTAATAGAGGTATTAAAGAGTTTACAAAGCCAGTTATACTGTCAATTAATTGTTGTCCTTGAGATAAAACCGTTAAGCCGACGGTAATTATCAGACTGCCAATAATCACAATACTGAACAAGAAAACGACACCAACAGCCACGCCGTGGGGCAAAAAATGCCGGAGCCATTGTACAGGATAACTGAGTAAAAAAGCTAAAATTGCAGCAAATGTAAAAATAACAATGACCGCTTCAAAGTAAGCTAAAAGTTGTACAATTGCCCAGCCAGAAGCAACTAAAAGTAAAAAGCGGACTAACGCCAGATTATTTAATCGCTCCCAAAAATTCTTGGCTTCAAAGCCGCTCATATATATGTTGTTTAGAGAGAAACTTATGGTAAATTTGCCTAGTAGTTGCATTTAAGCACAAAGTTAGACTTCATTGCTAGAGCGCATTGACCTTAAAGATACAGAGGGAAAGGCGCAATCGCTACCTCCCTAAAGCATATATCTGAACTTGTCTAGCTTATCGTCCTAAATCATGCATATCGTTAATTACTGTGGCACACTTTTGTGTCAAAGCTTCCAATTCCTCCTTGTTAGTGGAACTGGGAGCATCAATCAAGTTACCAATTCTCACAGTGATAGGAACTGCGCGAGGTAGGGACGATCCTTTTTGTAAAATCCCCTCAGTACCCCAGACACTCACGGGTAATATTGGGGCTTTTGCTTTCGCCGCTAGCAGCAGTGCGCCTCTTTTCGGGTTTGTAATTCTACCATCTGGGGTGCGAGTCCCTTGCAAGAAAACACCGACAGCCCAACCGTGATTAAGATATTCTAGGGCGGAACGGATGGCATTGCGATCGGCATTTCCCCGACTCACCGGGTAAGCGCCATACAATTTAATCGCTTGCGCCAAAACTGGGATTTTAAATAACTCTTCCTTAGCCATGTAGGCCACTGGACGACGTACACAGTTGGAGACAATTGGCGGGTCAAAGTAACTAGCGTGATTACTCACTACTAACAATGGCCCTAATTGGGGGACATTTTCGGTACCATAAATCTGGCCCCGAAAGTAAGTATGAAGCATGGGGCTGACGACCGACCATTTAAAGGCGTGGTAAAGTGCCAGACTGATAAACGGTTCGCGGTTTCTGTCCACAGAAGATAATTCAAATCAAACTGAATTTAGCATACGCGATCGCAAGGGCCAGAGCAAACGCAAAAAGCGTTGCAGATGAATTGCTTCACCCATCTGGGAATACTAAATCTATAAAATATTAGGATTTAGCAGTATGGATAGCACTCTCGTCAATATTCCCGGATATCGCATCAGTGAAGAACTCTACAATGGTTCCAGAACGATAGTTTATCGAGGGTATCGAGATGACTCTTTACCTGTAGTGATTAAACTGCTGAAAAATCCTTATCCCAGTTTTAGCGAATTGGTACAGTTTCGCAATCAGTACACCATTGCTAAAAATCTTAACTCACCTCTAATTATCCAAACTTATAGCCTGGAACCTTATCAAAATGGCTATGCGTTAGTGATGGAAGACTTTGGGGGGATTTCTCTTAAAGAATGGAGAACAGGGGAAAATCTACGAAATATTACGGAGTTTTTACAGATAGCGATCGCACTGTGTAACGCCTTAGATATACTATACCGCGATCAGATTATTCATAAAGATATTAAACCCGCCAATATTCTAATTAATCCCGCAACCAAACAAGTTAAATTAATTGACTTTAGTATTGCATCCTTACTACCACGGGAAACTCAAACACTAATGAATCCCAATGTGTTGGAAGGGACACTTAGTTATATTTCTCCTGAACAAACAGGAAGAATGAATCGAGGAATTGACTACCGGACTGACTTCTATTCATTAGGTGTGACTTTTTACGAATTATTGACGGGAGAGTTACCATTTCAATCAATCGATCCGATGGAATTGGTACATAGTCATTTAGCAAAGCTTCCACCAAATATGAATACTAACCCTCTCCTTACCAAGGAGAGGCTGCCGAAGGCGGGTGAGGTTTCTTTTCCTATTCCTCAAGTCCTCTGTGACATCGTGATGAAATTGATGGCTAAAAATGCTGAAGACCGCTATCAGAGTGCATTGGGGCTGAAATTTGATTTAGAAAAATGTTTATCTCAACTCCAAGAAACTGGTGAAATTAAGAGTTTCCCAATTGCCCAACGGGATGTGTGCGATCGCTTCATTATTCCTGATAAACTCTATGGACGGGAAATAGAAGTAGAAACCCTAATCCAAGCATTTGAAAGAGTTAGCCTTGGTGCAACAGAAATGATGCTGGTAGCTGGTTTTTCCGGTATTGGTAAAACCGTTGTAGTTAATGAAGTTCATAAACCGATTGTTAGACAACGCGGTTATTTTATCAAAGGGAAATTTGACCAATTTCAACGGAATATTCCCTTAAGTGCATTGGTACAAGCATTTAACGATTTCATGGAGCAACTATTAACAGAAAGTGATAGCCAAATCCAGCAATGGAAAAGCAAAATATTAGAGGCTGTGGGTGAAAATGGACAAGTAATTATAGAAGTTATCCCGGAATTAGAAAGAATTATTGGTCAACAACCATCTCCTCCAGAATTATCAGGAAATGCAGCACAAATTAGATTTAATTTAATATTCCAAAAGTTTACCCAAGTCTTTACCACTACCGAACATCCATTGGTGATGTTTTTAGATGATTTGCAATGGGCAGATTCAGCATCGCTGAAGTTAATGCAGTTATTAATGGCTGATACAGGACATCTTTTGTTAATTGGTGCATATCGTGATAACGAAGTTGAAAAAGCACATCCGTTAATGTTGACTTTGAGTGAAATTGAAAAAACACAAGCAACTATTAATACAATTACATTAACACCACTAAATCAAAGACAAGTGAATCAGTTAATTGCTGACACACTTAAGTGTTCTGAAAGTTTAGCGTTGCCTCTTTCGCTACTTGTATCTCAAAAAACTCAAGGTAATCCATTTTTCGCTACACAGTTTATCAAAGCATTACATCAAGATAGGCTGATTCAATTTAACTTTGAGTCAGGCTTTTGGGAATGTGACATTGCACAAGTGACGACTCAAGCCGTTACAGATGATGTTGTTGCCTTTATGGCATTTCAACTACAAAGACTGCCACAATCAACTCAAAACATCTTGCAGTTAGCTGCTTGTATTGGCAATCAATTTGATTTAGCAACTTTGGCAATTGTTTCAGAATCATCGGAAATCGAAACGGCTGCTGATTTGTGGAAAGCTTTGCAAGAAGGGTTACTTTTAACTACTGGTGATGTTTATAAATTCTTTCAACATAGTGAACAGGATTCTGATTTAAAGCCTATCAATTACAATTTTCAAGTTCCAAACTATAAATTTTTACACGATCGCGTTCAACAAGCTGCTTATTCTTTAATTCCAGAAGCTCAGAAGCAGACTACTCACTTAAAACTGGGTCAGCTACTGTTAAATAATATTTCTCCCAGCGAACAAGAAGAGAAAATATTTAAAATTGTTAGTCAATTGAACCTGGGGTTAGGGTTAATTGCTCAACAGATAGAACGAGATCAACTAGCTCAGTTAAATCTGTTAGCTGGACGGAAAGCTATAGCTGCCACTGCCTACACTGCCGCAATTGAATATCTAACACTAGGAATGGAATTGCTAACAGCAGATAGCTGGCAAAGTCATTACAATCTCACCCTAGCGCTGTATGAAGATGCAGCAAAAGCAGAATATTTAAACACCAGCTTTGAACAGGCTATCAAACTAACAGACCTGATATTGCAGCAAACTACGCAGATGTTGGACAGAGTTAAAGCTTATGAACTGAAAGTTCAGATTTATATTGCCCAAGATCAGCAAGTTAAAGCCATTGAAACGGGGTTAAAAGCACTAGAGCAGTTAAAAATTTCGTTGAGATCACCTGATGTAGAACCAGAGAATCGTTTAGCTCAATTACCAACTTTAACAAACTTAGCCAATATTCCAGAAATGACCAATCTGGAATCTTTGGCTGCACTGCGGTTGCTGATTAGTATTACACCTCCTGTTCATCATGTCAAACCTGATATGTTTCCGTCAGTAGCACTGACAAAGCTGCATCTTTGTCTTGAACAGGGACATTCATCCTTGGCTGCTTTTGCCTATGGAAGTTATGGTGTATTTCTTTGTGCTGTAATCGGAGATATTGATACCGCTTATTACTCAAGTCAGATAGCTTTAAAGCTACTAGAACAATACCAGAGTAAAGAAATTAGTTCAAAAATTTATATGCTTTTTGGTGTTTTTATCTGTGCTTACAAAGAGCATGGTCGAAATACACTCATAGCTTTACGAGAAAGTATCCAGTGTGGGCTAGAAGTTGGAGATATTGAACACGCTAGCTATTCAATGATGGCTGAATGTACGCATTTATTCTTAATTGGAGAAACTCTAGATGCTGTTGAAGAAAGGCAAACAAAATATATTAATCTACTTTTAAAACTCAAACAAAAACATTGTGTTGATTATGCCAAGATTTGGAGGCAAGTCACCTTAAACTTACTCAATCGATCCTCTCACCAATATTATCTGACTGGTGTTGATTTTGATGAGACAGAAATGCTGCCGCATCTTCACAACACCCACAATCATCAGTCACTATTTGCCATCTATCTTGCCAAAACAGCTATCCTTTATACCTTTGACCAGTATGAACAGGCTGCAAGCAATGCAGAAAAAGCCACTGAATATATGGATGGAGCTTTTGGTCTACTCTTAGTTGTGGCACATAACTTTTACTACTCTTTGTGCTTACTTGCAAAGTATTCTAGCTGCGATCGCCAACAGGATCAGCAAGAATGTTGGTTAAATCAGGTAGTTAGCAACCAAAAACTCATGCACTATTGGGCTGGCTATGCTCCTGTTAATTTTCAGCATAAGTATGACTTAGTTGAGGCAGAAACAGCGCGGGTAATAGGAGACAAGCTCAAGGCGATGGAATATTACGATCGCGCCATAACTCTAGCCAAAGCCAACGGCTACATCCAAGAAGAAGCACTTAGCAACGAATTAGCAGCCAAATTTTACCTCGGCTGGGATAAAGAAAAAGTCGCCCAAACATACATGCAAGAAGCATACTACTGCTACGCTCGTTGGGGCGCAAAAGCCAAAATAGAAGACCTAGAAAAACACTATCCCCAGCTACTCCAAGCCATCCTGCAACAGCAACGAATCAACCTCAACCCTTCAGAAACCATTGCTTTTCGTGGGACTTCCTCTTCCACTCGCACTTCTAGCACTGGCAGCACCAGTATTTCTGATGTTCTAGATTTTACCTCTGTCCTCAAAGCTGCTCAAGCTATCTCCAGTTCTCTGGAATTAGATCAACTTGTTGCCAGCCTTACTCGGATAATCCTCGAAAACTCCGGCGCGAAAAAAGCTGCACTAATTCTTCCCCAAGAAGATACTTGGCAAGTTAGAGCAATTACCTCAAATTCCCAGATTGATATCCAAACCGTTCTTCAACCACAATTACTAGATAATTGTCAAGATATTCCCGTAAATATTATCAATTACGTCAAAAATACCAAGCAAACAGTTGTTATAGACAATTGCACAACAAATATTATTGGGTTAATTGGAGAATATATGCACTCTTCACAGCCCCAGAGTGTATTATGTACTCCGATTATTAATCAAGGGCGTTTGGTGGGGATTCTTTACCTAGAAAATCAACTGACGCAAGGGGTATTTACTAGCGATCGCCTTTCTATCATAAATTTCCTCTGCACTCAAGCTGCAATTTCTTTGGAAAATGCCCAATTATATAATCATCTCCAGGAGCGAGAAAAATTCCTCAGTAGTATTTACGAAGGTGTTGGCTGTCTGATCTTTGTAACTGATATCCTGGATAATGGTAGATTGGAGTACACAGGATGGAGTAAATCGTGCGAATTAGCGATTGGTATCTCTGCTTCCCAAGTGCTGGGTAAAACTCCGCAAGAATTACATGGTGATGAAGGTGCAGTAGTATATCAAAATTATCTGCATTGTTTTCAAACCGGAATACCCGTCACCTATGAAGAATGTTTAACATTTAATCACCAGAAAATTTGGTGGTTAACCACACTCAGTCCATTAAAAGATGAGACGGGCAAAGTTTATCGCGTAGTTGGGACAACTATTAATATTAGCGAGCGCAAACAAGCTGAAGAAGCGGTAACAGAAAAATCTCAAGCCCTCGGAACAGCCTTAGCAGATTTACAACAAGCACAATTAAAAATTGTTCAGAGTGAGAAAATGTCAGCACTGGGGAATTTAGTTGCTGGGGTAGCCCATGAAATGAATAATCCTTTGGGCTTTATTGCCGCGAGTCTCAAACAAGCTAAACCCACCATTGCTGATATTGTTGAACACTTAAAACTATATCAAGGAAGTCTTCTAAATCCCAATGATCAAATCAAAGAACATGCCGAAGAGATTGATTTAGATTATACCTTAGAAGACTTACCAAAAATTATTGATTCAATGGTGATGGCGTGCGATCGCCTCAAAAATATCAGCACTAGTTTAAGAACTTTTTCCCGTGCTGATAAAGATTACAAAGTACCGTTTAATATCCACGAAGGTATCGAAAGTACGATTTTAATTCTCAAACATCGCCTCAAAGAAAACGAACAACGTCCAGCAATTGAAGTGATAGCTGATTATGCTAACTTGCCCAAAATTGAATGTTTTCCTGGGCAATTGAATCAGGTATTTATGAATATTTTAGCAAATGCTATTGATGCGCTGGATGAATCAAATGTGGGAAGGAGTTTTGAGGAAATTAAGTCCAATATCAACCGAATTACAATTAAAACCTCTTTGGTAAATGAAAAAGTAAAAATTGCTATTGCTGATAATGGCAAGGGGATGAATGAAGAAGTAAAACAAAAGATTTTTGACTACTTATTTACTACAAAAGGTGTGGGAAAAGGTACAGGATTGGGGTTAGCGATCGCTCGTCAAATTGTCACAGAAAAACATGGAGGAGCGATCGAGGTAGATTCTAGGCTAGGCGAAGGTACTGAATTTGTGATTCACTTACCGATATAGGATATAGCGTTTCCTAATCACATAAGGTACATCAGAGCAAGCTCTTCGCTTGCGGGGAGGGGGTTGGGGGTGGGGTTCTTGTATCTCACTCAACCGAGAACCGCTATATACACGAATTTTCTGGAAATCTTCAGCCTTAAAAAAATTAAACAGGTAAATCAGCAGCACTCTGGATATTTTCTAATATTAAGTCAGGGCTACTACGTTTAATTAAACCAGTTAGAACTTTACCAGGGCCAATTTCCACTACTCGTTGGATACCTTTGGCTGGTAATTGCAGAGAAATTTCTCGCCATCTTACAGAACCAGTCATTTGTTTATTCAGGCGCTGCTTTAAAATCTCAGCATCAATAGACGGAATTGGTTCTACATTAGACAACACTGGCACGGTAGCTGGCTGAAATTCCACAGATTCTAGAATGTCTTGGAATTGGGCAGCTGCTGGTGCTATTAAATGTGAATGAAATGCTCCAGAAACTTTTAAGGGAATAGCACGCTTTGCTTTAACTTGAGTCATCACCGCTTGTACAGCCTCAGTCGTGCCTGAAATTACCACCTGAGCCGAACTATTATCATTTGCTATTACCACATCAGGCGTTTGAGCAATGACTTTTTCTAACTGTTCGCGGTCAAAGTTCATCAAAGCTGCCATCATACCATTGACGACATTATCCATGAGTTCTGCACGGCGCTTTACTAGATATAAACCAGCCGACCATTCAAAGACACCCGCTACATAAAGGGCAGAATATTCTCCCAAACTGTGGCCAGCCAATAACTCTGGCTGGTGTCCTCGTTCTCGGAGTAGATCAGCAAGAATGCTTTCTATCACATAAAGACTTGGCTGAGTGTATAGCGTCTGTGATAACTTTTCTTCTTGGTTTTGACAGATTTCGGTTACAGACCAGCCTAAAATTTCCTCAGCTTGGGCAAATTTGTTTTTAGCGGATGGTATATCTAATAAATCCATTCCCATTCCCAGCGCTTGGGAACCTTGTCCGGGAAACACCCATGCAGTTTTTGTCATTAGTCAATAGTCATTAGTCATTGGTCATTAACAATGGACAAAATATTCACCGAATTTTAGATTTTAAATTTTGGATTTTGGATTGAATAATTCAAACATGAAATCAATCTAAAATCTAAAATCCAAAATTGATTCACCTTCCCCATTTAAAAATTGCCGCGCCCCAGGTAAGACCGGCACCAAAGCCGGATGTAGCAATGATGTCATTGGGTTTAATTTTACCTTGCCGCACTGCTTCATCTAAAGCTAAGGGAATGGAAGCAGCAGAGGTATTGCCGTACTGGGCGAGATTACTTATAACTTTATGTTCTGGGACATTCAGCCGTTGGGCAACGGCATCAATAATTCGCTGATTGGCTTGATGCAACAGTAGCCAATCTATTTGATCGACAGTAAGGTTGGCTTGAAACAAAGCTTTATCAATGATTTCGGGCACTTTTTGCACAGCAAAGCGGTAGACTTCTTTGCCGTTCATAGTAATTGGTTGGTAAGTGCCTTTGGTGACTTTGACGCCAGGGAGCAGTTCTTGGGAAGTGCCAGCATAAGCAAGGTTGAGGTGATGGTTTTGAGTGCCATCACTTTTAAGGGCAAATCCCAACAAGCGATCGCTTTTGTCAGCCTGCAATACTACTGCCCCTGCACCATCACCGAATAATACACAAGTGCGCCGATCTTCCCAATCTACCCACCGAGAGAGGATATCTGCCCCAATCAACAGCACGTTTTTATAGACACCTGTTCTAATGTATTGGGCTGCTGTAACTAGACCAAATACAAAGCCAGAGCAGGCTGCTGTCAAGTCAAAGGCTACTGCGTTGGTGGCTCCCAATTGCGCCTGTACTTGACAAGCACTGCCAAACAAATCATCAGGGGTAGAAGTCGCTAGCAGAATCAGGTCTATGTCTTCTGGTTTAATTCCCGAAGCTGCGATCGCTTTACGGCTGGCAGCAGCAGCGAGTTCACTCAATGACTCAGATGGCAGAGCTAATCGCCGTTGACGAATTCCTGTTCTTGTGGCAATCCACTCGTCTGATGTTTCAACTACTTCACTCAATGTCTGGTTGTGTAAGGAAGTTGCCGGTACTGCCGAGCCGCTTCCGGTAATTGCTACGCCTAAGTTTTGCACTCCTAATCTCCCCAGCTATCAGCTTTTTGTCTTTTGTCCCTTGTCCTTGTCTTTTGTCTTTCGTCCTTGCAAATGACAAATGACAAATGACTCATGACTTATGACTGAATCGCTAACCACTTTCGCGCTCTAGGATATATTGGGACTGAATTCGTTGTATCACCTGGTTGTCAACAGCTTCTTTTGCCATGCGAATTGCATTAAAAATGGAAGGTGCTTGTGAACTACCGTGACCGATCAAACAGACTCCTGCCACGCCTAACAGCAAAGCGCCGCCGTGTTCGGCGTGATCCATGCGCTGCTTAACCCGCTTCAGGTTTGGTTTTAAGAGTGCTGAACCGATTTGACCGTGCAATCCTTGGGGCAATTCTTCCCGCAGAATTTGCAAAATCACTTCTCCGACTGCTTCGGCAAATTTTAACAATACATTACCGACAAAGCCATCGCAGACAATCACATCAAAGCGACCGGAAAGCACATCACGCCCTTCGGCATTGCCAATAAAATTTATTTGAGAATTTTCGCGGAGCATTTGGTGGGCGCGGACAGCTGCATCATTGCCCTTAGAGTCTTCTTCACCGATATTCAGCAAACCCACCTTTGGTTCAGTTGTACCCAAGACATACTGACTGTAAGCCGATCCCATGACGCCAAACTGCTCTAAAAACTTGGGACGGCAATCTACATTCGCGCCGACATCAAGCACCAGCACTGGCTTACCAGCAATAATTGTGGGAAAAACAGTCCCGATGGCTGGGCGCTCAATTCCCGGCAAACGTCCTAAGCGCAGCAAAGCTGATGCCATAGCTGCCCCAGAGTGGCCGGCAGAAAATACGGCATCTGCTTTTTGCTGCTTGACTAAATCCATCGCCACATTGATAGAAGCCTTGGGTTTGCGTCTAACTGCGTTTAAAGGCTCCTCATCCATTGCGATCGCTTCCTGTGCAGTCACGATCTCCACCTGCCCTAAATTCGTTTTTGGCGGCAAGGCAGCTTCTATTTGTTGGGGATCACCAACCAATAATATATCTACACCCAGTTCTTCCCTTGCTCGCAGTGCGCCAGCAACGATTTCACCGGGTGCGTGATCCCCTCCCATTGCGTCAATTGCGATCCTTACGCGAGTCGATCCCATTGCTCACAGCTTCTAGAAACCTTACAAATTCTACCAGATGGCTTTGCCGAAAAAGCTTAACTTTCTGACCGCCAAATTAATTCTGTTACTATTGCAACAATTTTTCCTGGCAAGCTCAAGATAGCACGAATTGTTCGGCATTGAGCATTGGGCATTGGGCAATTCAATTTTGGATTTTGGATTTTAAATTTTGGATTAAATTTCAATCTAAAATCCAAAATCTAAAATCTAAAATTCTTACTCCCCAATCTCCAGTACCCAGTTAACTAGCATCCGAACGCCGTAGCCGGTTGCCCCTGCGCCGTTGTAACCATTTTCTTTATCTGTCCACACTGGGCCAGCAATATCTAAGTGTGCCCAAGGGGTTTCTTTGACAAATTGCTTAAGGAAAAGGGCGGCGGTAATTGCACCACCTGGACGCGGCCCTGTATTTTTCATGTCCGCGATACCAGACTTTAGCCCTTCAAAATATTTTTCTTCCATTGGCATCCGCCAAAGCTTTTCACCTGAAGTTTGGGCAGCTTTCTCTAGCTGGGAAGCGACAGCATCATCGGGAGTATATAAACCAGCAATATCCTCACCCAAGGCAATGAGGTTGGCACCAGTTAGGGTGGCTAAATCCACGATCGCATCTAATCCCAATTTGTCGGCATACACCAAGGCATCTGCTAGTGTCAAACGTCCTTCAGCGTCGGTGTTGTTCACTTCGATTGTTTTGCCGTTTGATGCTGTGAGAATATCTCCAGGGTGCATGGCGCGACCGCTAATCATGTTTTCAGCCACCGCCGAGATGAAGTGAACCTCTACATCTGGCTTAATTTGAGCAATTGCTTTTGCCGCGCCCAAGGTAGCAGCCGCACCGCCCATATCAATTTTCATGGTTTCGATGCCGCTACCAGCACCTTTAATGTTGAGTCCGCCGGAATCAAAGGTTACACCTTTGCCAATAATTGCTAGTTTCTTTTTAGGTGTACCTTCTGGTTTGTAAGTCAGGTGAATGAATTTAGGTGGCAAATCGGAAGCTTGCGCTACTCCCAAAAAAGCACCCATACCCAACTTTTCACAGTCTTCTCTTTCCAGAATTTCTACTTGTAAACCGTATTCTTTAGCGATCGCTTGAGCAGTTTCTGCCAAAGTAATTGGTGTTACTGCATTGGCTGGTGCTGCTACTAGCTCTCGTGCTAAGTTTACCCCTGACACAATTTGATTGGCGCGGGTGATGGCTGCTTCTTGCCCACCGAAACCTAGTAAATCTACGGTTTCTATTTGTGAACCTTTATCTTCTGCTGGTTCTGACTTAAAGCGATTATCTTGGTAAAGCGCCAATTCTACACCTTCTGCGATCGCTTGGGCGCTTGCGGCTGGATCGTTATTCCACAATGGGAAACTAAATCCCAAAATTTTGCTTTTTTGCTTTTTTGCCACTCTGGCTACAGCAGCAGCAGCGCGTCGCAAAGTGTCGAGTTTTAGTGCATCTGGTTTCCCTAAGCCTACCAGAATCAATTTACGCACTGGGCTACCAGGATTCACACGAGTAAAGATAGTAGTGTTGGCTTTACCTTTAAATTCTTCTTCAGCAATTAGTTCTTTTAAGACCCCGGAAAACTTTTGATCTAAAGTTGCTAATTCTCCAGTTAACTCTACTGCATCTTCAAATAATCCAATTGCCAAACTATCGCCTGCCCACTCTAGCAAAGGCTTATCACTAGGTTGAATTGTCATTTTGGGATTTTGTGTAAATATTCCTTCTTGTACCAGTATTGCTCAAAATTCTTGTTTCAGGCTGAGGTGAGTCGGGGGAGAGAGATAGGGGAGATGAGGGAGCATGGGACAGTAGCTATAATTTAGTGCTGAGAGTGTCAATCCATATACTCTTGAAAATGTATGATATTTTAACCATAAGAAATTAGTGGAATGGCAAGTTGA
>Ga0335395_10000240_pt1 | contig 34443 bp, 28 predicted proteins | sample MAT02_FD_205744 | JGI IMG/M metagenome (GOLD analysis project Ga0335395, IMG submission 205744) | Freshwater microbial communities from Lake Fryxell liftoff mats and glacier meltwater in Antarctica - MAT-02 (spades assembly) (version 2) ... | reverse complement strand
GTAAAAGTCTTACCTCATGAGTTAAAACAGTATTTGCCCTCATGGCAACGTTCTGAAACTTTACCAAAATGGGATATCACGATTATCCCATTATGACTGGTATTTTATTTGTCCGCAAGTCCCTAAGCTGCTGATAGCCCTCAATTCCTAGGCCGATCATTTCTACCAAGTCAGTAGCGCGAATATTAATATTGCTCCCTTTCCCCTCTCCCAGTGTAGACGCGAAAATTTGCGCCCCCTGATCTAATCGTAAGTTTTTGGCATTGATGTCAATGCCTCTGCCGTCTATATTTCCTAGTGTCAAGCCATAAATTCCTGAACTACTGAGAGTGACATTTCCACCCCTGATGTCAATTTTTCCACCTCCTAATCCGCTGGTATTTATCAAGGCACCATTCATTTCAATATTGCCGAAGTTCTGAATATTGCTATAGTTTAAATTCAGACCTAAAGCTGTTGGTTCAAATTGCACTAAACCTGGACTTTTGACGCTTCCCAGAAGAATTTGTCCGCTACTGGCGGTAGCGATTCCCCCGTTGAATTGGATATTTCCCCCTACTAGCGCTAAGGTTTGACCGGGGTCTACTGCTAAACCAATATTCTTAAAAATTGGTACTGGTAAGGGAATGTCAGGCGGTGATGGGTTAGGAGCAATTGACTGATTGACAATTGTGCTAGGATTATCTCGAAATCTCAAACCAACAGGAATATTAATCGCTAACAATGGCACTGCATTAGAATTAGCTGCACTAAATTCAAAGCCATTATCAAAGAGAATACCGCTACCAGTTGAACCAATAAATGAACCGCGTAAGTCTAACCTCGCATTGGGGCCAAAGACAATTCCTTTGGGATTAAGTAAAATAAATTGGCATTGCCTTGCACTCCCAACACACCTAAAATATCAGAATGATTGCCACCAGTAACGCGGGTGAAAATATTAGCAATCCCATGAGGATTATCAAAATAGGCAGCGCGTCCTTCACCTACATTAAATTCTCGGAAACTGTGAAATAAATTTACCCCGCGAGTTGCACCGCCAGTGATTCTATCTGAGGGTAAATTGTTGATAGTATCGGGAACAATGCGCGAACTTTCCGCGCCCAAGCTGCCGTCGGGGATGATTTGGCCGATCGCACTTCCAGGAAAAAAGCACAAGTAACAACTCACAAATAAAAGCTGAATCGCTGCTGAAATATAGTATTTATCTCGGTTTTTGAGTTCGTTGATTTTGGATAGTTGCCAGAAAAAGAGATATTGGAAAACCATAATTAACCTATTGTTAGCTGACATTCGGCGATAAATTTTAAAGCATAAGCTATTTTGAACTCATCGGGGCGGACAACCCGACACTTGGTGCTTCGTGCGCCCTGGAAATTGACCCGCAGTTTCATCAGCCACAAGCGTCACTTCCCCTTTCGCATTCACCACCCAACCCCGCGCCGGAACAACTTCCTGAGTTTTTTTCTCGGTTGCTTCCCTCGAACCTCTATCCGTTACATCCGTTAAATCCGTTACAGAATCCGCTGCCGAACCTTCTTCTTCCACCCACGGAAACGGTGCAGATTCGCTGCTGAGAACATCATTAGGACTCGGTGGCACTCCCCCTTTCCCAGTGACTATAAACTCGTTTTCGCCCCCTTCGAGACAGGGATTTGCAGCAATTAACGCCGCCCGATCGACCAAATTTTGCGGCAGTTCCACTAAACCTTGAGCCGGATTCACCCCAGCAGCGCTAAACGTTACCGCCCCTTGCAAAGCCGGGCCGCCACTTTGGGAAATCGCCGCAATATCGCTGGTAGGAACTAGAGAAGTAGGGCTTACTTGCAAATCTGCAAATTGCGCGTCATCCAGATTCAACCTGCTTCTGACTTGTTCGCGAGTAACTGCACTAAAGCCAAGAACACTGGGGACATTGACGCTGACGCGCCCGCCGGCTGCTGTGCGGGCGTTAGCGGTGATGTCGCTGTTTTCTTGCGGGAGGGCGACAAGAATGCCGCTGTTGATGTTGATGTTGCCGCCGTCAGAATTGCCCGCATCGGTGGTAATTCGACTCCCGCGGCGCAATTGGATGTTTTGCGATCGCAGGTTAATATTTGCCCCTGTACCGGATACAGTCGTGCCGTCAATTCTCGCTTTGTTGTCGAGGGCGATCGAATTTGCGACAACATTAATATTACCAGCCCGTCCGGTTCCCGTAGCCTGCACCGTGATTGTAGCTCCATTTGTGACAGTTAGTCGATCGCGCGCCGTCAGATTCAACGAGCCGGCATTTGCTGTAGCATCGGGATTAGTACCGAATGTCTTACCAACCGAAGCATCGATGGTACTGACAAACAAACCGTTATTGCCGCTACCGCTGACTTGAATGCGATCGGCATTAACAGTAATATTCCCCACATCTCCCGTACCCAAAGAACTCGTAGAAACTATCCCCCCATCCCGCACAATCAGGCTGGGCGTATCAACACGAATATCCCCGCCCCGACTAGAACTCAAAGTACCAGAAGTCAGCCCGCTAGCATTCTGAATTCCGCTAGTCAAAACTTGAGAAATACCAGAAATTTCTACTGATTCAGTAGCCCTAACTGTTAAATTTCCAGCAGGCCCGCCATCCTGAGAAAACAAAAACCTGCCAACTAAAACACCCGTTCCTAATGTAAACGCAGAACCGCCAGAGAGACTCAACCGCTTCGTCTCAACATTAATATTACCAGCACGTCCGGTAGAACCGATAGTCAGGGTGCTAATTCCGGTTGACACAACTGTTCTCGGGCCGCGGTTAGACAATTCGACTGATTCAGCAGCTTTAACATTAATACTCCCAGACGGGCCGCTGCTGTAACTCGTAGTACCCAGAAGAGAACCGTCGCGCATAATTAATCGACTGACATCAACACTAATACCTCCTCCCGCCCCGGTACTTTCTTTCGTCGTCCCGTTGTTGACTCCAGAACCCACCATTTCAAAAGTATTGGCGCGAACAATCAAATTGCCGCCCCGGCCAGCACCAAAAGTTATCCCGCTACCGAGTACCCCATTGTTGAATAGCAAGCGTCCGGTGTCGAAGGTAATACTCCCCCCAGCACCAGCACCTGCACTAGCATTAAACAGCGTAAATAGCGGGCCAAACGGGTCTGTGGTTCCCGATACCAGATATGTAATTGCCACCTGTTGAAAGGCATCAACTCCCAGCCCGCTCATTTCTATTGAATCAGCAGCGCGGAAATTGATATTACCTCCGGCGCCATCTCCTAAAGTCAAAGTAGAAAATTGCGTGCCGTTTTGCGATCGCAACTTTTGGGCGTTGATATCAATACCTCTACCATCAATATTGCCCAGTGTAATCGCATAAAATCGCGCCGCGTCGAGGGTGACATTTCCACCTTTTAACTCTACTCTGCCGCCACCGGTGCCGCTGGTGTTTATGAGCGTTCCATCGGATATTTGAATATTGCCGAAGTTCTGAATCTTGTCATAATTTAAACTTAAACTTCCCTGCTGCGGGCTCGATGTCAGTGCCAAATTAACTAAACCGGGACTGGCTGCACTACCGAGCAAAATTTGTCCGCCATTGGCGGTTAAATTGCCGCCTGGGATTTGGATGTCGCCGCCAATTAGTGCTAAAGTTTGACCTGGATCTACGGCTAAACCAACTTTATTTGTAATCGGAATTGGCACGGGAGATGCTGGCAGGTTAATCTTTCCCGTCGCCGTCGATTGATTGACAATTGTACCGGGACTGTCTCTAAATCTTAAACCAACGGGAATATTAACTGTTAATAGCGGTGATGTTTTCGGGTTGCTGCTGCTGAATTCAAAGCCGTTATTAAACACAACACTGTCAGCGGTTGAACCGATAAACGAACCGCGCAAATCTAACCGCGCATTTGGCCCGAATACAATCCCTTTCGGGTTAATTAAAAATAAATTAGCATTTCCTAAAACTCCCAGAGTTCCTAAGATATTTGAGGATTTACCGCCCGTGATGCGGGTAAAAATGTTAGCAATTCCGCTGGGATTGGCAAAATAAGCTCCCTCTCCGCTCTTGATGTTGAATTCGCCGAAACTGTGAAAGAGATTAGAGCCGCGAGTTGCGCCGCCGGTAATTCTATCTGAGGGTAAGTTGTTGATAGTATCGGGGACAAGGCGCGAATTTTCCGGGCCCAAGCTGCTGTCTGGGACGATTTGGGCGATCGCGCTTCCGGGAAAAAGGCACAAGTAAAAACTCAAAAGTAACAGGTAACTCGCTCCTGCTATATAGTATTTTTCTCGGTCTTTTAGTTCGTTAATTTTAGAGAATTTCCTGAATTCGAGATTTTGGAAAACCATAATTAATCTTTTGTTAGCTGACATTCGGAGGGAGCATCTCAGTTTTGCATTTGTAGTGCGAGCGTCCCCGCTCGCGAGTATATAACACTCGCGAGCGGGGACGCTCGCACTGTAATGTAAAAAAATGCTTTTTGCAAAAGTGAGATGCTCTTCATTCGGAGAGAATTTTTAAAGCATTTGCTATTTTGGACTCATCGCGGCTGACAAACCGACAGGGGATGAGGAGTGCGCTGTGGAAAATCACCCGCAACTTCCGCAGCCACCAGCGTAACTTCCCCTTTCCCATTCACCACCCAACCGCGCGCCGGAACAACTTCCTGAGCTTTTTTCTCCGTTGCTTCCCTCGAACCTCTATCCGTTACATCCGTTACATCCGTTACAGAATCCGCTGCCGAACCTTCCACCCACGGAAACGGTGCATATCCGCTGCTGAGGGCATCGTTAGGACTCGGTGGCACTCCCCCTTTCCCAGTGACGGTAAACTCGTTCTCGCCCCCTTCGAGACAGGGATTTGCAGCAATTAACGCCGCCCGATCGACCAAGTTTTGCGGCAGTTCCACTAAACCTTGAGCCGGATTCACCCCAGAAGAACTAAAAGTAACAGTACCTTGCAAAGCCGGGCCCCCGCTTTGGGAAATCGCGGCGATGTCGCTGCTCCCAAGCAGAGAAGTAGGAGTTACTTGCAAATCTGCAAATTGAGCATCTGTTAATTCCAAATTGCCTCGCACTTGTTCGCGGCTAACGGCGCTAAATCCGAAAACATTGGGGACATTAATCTTAACCCGACCTCCCCCGGCCGATCGCGCATTAGCAGTAATATCGCTATTTTCCTTGGGTAAAGCAGCCAAAGTATCGCTGTTAATATTGATGTTGCCGCCCTCAGAAGTACCTGCATCTGTTGTAATTCTGCTCCCGCGTCGCAATTGGATATTTCGCGCTTGCAGGTTAATATTTGCTCCTGTACCGGATACAGTCGTGCCGTCAATACTGGCTTTGTTGTCGAGGGCGATCGAATTTGCGACAACATTAATATTACCACTGCGTCCCGAGCCCAAACTCCCAACAGCGATCGTCGCCCCATCCCGGATAGTCAAGCTTGGGGTAGTAATGCTGATGTTTCCCGCCGCGCCCGTGGGGGGAGCAAGCCCAAATAAAGTTTGATACACAGTCTCTCCAGAAGCGGTTGCTATACCGGAAGCAGAGAAATTATCTTTGGTTCCAATCAGTTTTATCGATTCCGAAGCATTGACAATGATATTTCCGCCATTACCCGCACCTAGAGTAGATGCTCCTATTGCCGCTGCACCTTCAAGAGTCAATCGCCTAGTATTAATCCTCAAATCTCCAGAATTACCACCCGCAACAGTCCCGGTAATTAATTGACTGCGAGCAATATTAGCAGCGGATAAGCTGTCACTTTGGCTGCTACCAGTTAGTGTCACAGAGTCGGTGGCATTTATGGTAAGGTTTCCACCCCTGCCGATAGCAGGAATCACACCAGTTCTAGATGCAACTCCGCTGGTAGAACTGATCGACGTTCCCCCTTCTATGAGTAAAGAGCGTGTATTAATTTCTATATTTCCCGCGTTTCCCGTACCGCCAATACTGTTAGTGATAATACCAGTACCGAAGGAACTATCTAATCGGTATTCTGTGAGTAGCACCGAGTCAGAAGCTCTCACGATTAAGTTTCCACCATTACCAGCACCCACAGTTGCGCTTGATATAACTGACCCATTACGCACAGTTAGCTTTGCGGTATCAACTATTAAATTGCCTCCACTACCTTGATTTATAGCGGTAGTGAACAGCCCAGATTCGCTGACTTCGACTGATTCAGAAGCTTTAATTGCCACATTCCCCCCAGCTCCTGCACCGTAACTAGGGTTGACGATTAACGCGCCTTCTCGGAGCATTAGTTGCTTAGTATCAACTGTAATATTCCCCGCCGCACCCGCGCCCACTGTCCCGACAGCTATGCCGCTTTGTCTGGTTAAAAAGCTAGAAGTTCCTGTTGTGCCGGCATCAAGAACATTGCTCCGAAAGTTATCAAATCCAATTCCTGTAATTTCTACAGCATCTGTCGCGCGGACGCTGACATTGCCGCCGCCTCCCGTACCGCTAGTACCAGTTGAAATAAAGGCTTGGTCTAAAATTCTTAACTGTGCCGCATCTACGGTGATATCGCGGCCATTAATATCGCCAATGGTATCGGAGACTAGGCTGGCTCGATCGCGCAAAATCACATTTCCGCCCCGGAGCGCGATCGAGCCACCACCAGGCCCACTCGCTGTCACCGCCGATAAACCTGATAATTCAATTTTGCCAAAATTAGCAACATTTGTATAATCTAGACCTAATCCTATCGGTGTGATATTGAAGCTTACTAAACCCGGACTCGCCACGCTCCCTAATTGAATGTTGCCACTAAAAGCACTGGCAAAACCATTGTTAAACGTTAAATCTCCTCCTACGAGTGCTAAGGTTTGACCGGGAGGAACTGCTAAACCCACTGGAACTGTTGTACCTTCAATAACTTGAGTAAATCTCGAAGCGTTGACAATTGTACCGGGATTGTCTCGAAATCTCAAACCCACAGGAATATTAATCGCTAACAAAGGTACTGCGTTGGGATTAGCTGCGCTGAATTCAAAACCATTATTAAAGACAACGCCCGCAGCAGTTGAACCCATAAACGAGCCTCGCAAATCTAAGCGAGCGTTGGGGCCGAATAAAATCCCTTGCGGATTGATTAAAAATAAATTAGCATTGCCTTGCACTCCAAGGGTTCCTAAAATATTTGAGGATTTACCGCCCGTAACGCGGGTGAAAATGTTAGCAATTCCGCTGGGATTTTCAAAATAAGCTCCCCGCCCTTCATTAATGCTGAATTCGCGCAAGCTGTGAAAGAGATTAGATCCGCGAGTTGCGCCGCCAGTGATTCTATCTGAGGGTAAGTTGTTGATCGTATCGGGAACAATGCGCGAATTTTCCGCGCCCAAGCTGCTGTCAGGGACGATTTGGCCGATCGCACTTCCGGGAAATAGCAAAAATAAAGCACAGACTAGGGAGGAATGCAAGCGAGACATAAAAAAATCCTGTCAATAAAGTTTATCGGTGTAAGCTCATCTCGTTTCTCTAAAGTGTTTGAATTTGGCTGCTGAGTACAATTTGCTCGACAGTGATTTCTAATTCTGGAAAAGTTTTAGAAATAATCCGCTCATTATCTCTAAAAGTTTGAACTACATAGCGGTCATTTTCCAAAGAGTAAACGAAAACTGTGGGAACTTTGGGATTGCCTAAATAAGCCCTGGAAGCGATCGCCAAATAGTCCACAATCCAATACTCACAAATGCCGAGCCGTTGATACTCATCTAGCTTATCAACATAGTCATCTTCCCAGTGAGTTGAGGTAACTTCTACGGCTAATTGGATAGGTTCGGTAAGGGCTCCATAGCCACGTACATTGCTGTTCCATACTGATGCCTTAACCACGCCAACATCAGGATTTCTGCCTTGTTCTTGTCCTGAAGGTTTGACAGTTCTGATAACTATATCTTTGTCAACAATATAATCAAGTTCTAAACGGCTGATTTCATCGTTAAAGCCACATACTAGAAATCTTGCCACATTTTTATCAGCTCTGGTTGATTCGACTTTGACAATCTCCCCATTTACAAGTTCATAGATACCAGATCCGTCTGGGTACTGTTGCAGGAAGTCTGCAAATGTTAATTTAGTTTTTGTCTGAAGCATAAGACAATCCCTCTTGTGTGAACTACTTTATATTTTAAAACATGGTTTGTAGTGAGGACTTTAGTCCTCAGATGCGGACTAAAGTCCGCACTACGAACCTATTTTTATTGTTGTCGCCATCTAAGAGCTAGAAAGCAAAGTAATTAATCCGAAAGTAGATGCCTTTTTCTTGGAAAGTTCGATCGCCCGATCGAGCATTAATCAAAGGAATACCGTAGTCGAGACGCACATTCAACCGATCGCCCATTTGCCAAACTAGCCCCAAACCCGCACCCAACAGTGTGTCAGACTCAGGATTCGCTTTTTCCCCCGAATTGTTCCAGCCTACCCCAAAATCGACAAACGGAGCGACTTGTAACAATCCTTTGATTTTCGGCGCGCGCCAAACCGGGATTCGCACCTCCGCGCTGGCGATCGCACCGCTATCAGTTAACAGCAAATCTTGGCGGTATCCGCGCACGCTTTGAACGCCACCGATCCCGATTTGTTCGAGAGAAAGCAGCGGGCGATCGGCTAATTGAATGTCGGAACGCACTATCAGCAAGGTTTCCGGCGCTAACAGCCGCACGTACTGCGCTTGTCCGCGCCACGCCAGAAAACGGCTGTCAGGGCCGCTATCGTTCGCAGTAGCGCCCAAAAAATTAGTACCGACGGAAAACTGCGATCGCGCCGCGATCACTTGTCGGGTATTTCGCTGCACGTATTCTTGAAAAAACCGCACCGCCGAAACCCGCGTTTCCCCGCGATCGTTTGCTCCAGCCGACAGCGCAAATCTTTCTCCCAAAAGGAATGTATCGCTTTCTTGGCGCGATAAACTTACTCCCAAAGCTAAAGTGCGATCGGGCTTTTCGACAATCGGCTGGCGGTAAGTTAACTCGTAAGTGCGCGATTTCCCCTCAATTTCGGCCTCAGCGAAGGGTTCCTCGATCACATTGGTGCTCGCAGCACCCGCAGCAAACCGAATTGTGCCGTTGCGCGCGTTGACGGGAACTGTGTAGCTACCGTTAAATTCGTTGCTACCGTCGGTGTTAGCGTAGGATACCTCCAATCCGTCGCCCAAACCGAGCAAATTTGCTTGATTGACGCGCACGCCGCGCCGAAAACTGCCCACGCTGGGCGATCGGTTGTTGTCTGCGAACACTTCGCCGCTGAGGCTGTCTGCTTCTTTAATCCGCACTTCCAACCTGCTGTTTTCCGGGCGGCTTCCGGCTTGCAATTCAGCGGAAATATTGGCAATTAAGGGGTCTAGTTGCAGCATTTGCAAGGCTTCCAGCAGTCGATCGCGATTGAGCGGCCGAATGGTGGCGCGTTCCAGGCGCGATCGCACGTAATTTGAATTCAAGCGCCTGTTTCCCGCAATCTTAATTTCATCTAACCCGCCTTCGACAATCCGAATTTTTACCACGCCTCCTTCCCTGGGAAAGCTTTGGTTGGCGGGAATTACAGCCCCGGAATTGATGTATCCGGCTGCTACGTATTTTTGAGTGACGGCTGCTTCTGCTGCGATCAGTTCAGCAAAGGTGATTTCGCGCCCCGCAAACTGTTGCGTAACTTCTGCTAATTCGCGATCGCTAAAAGCCGTGTTGCCTTCAAATTCAAAGCGCTCCACCCGAATTGTACCCGGAATCCCAGGTCTCGTATCGCCGGGAACAGGTGTTACTGGGGTTGGCTGGAGGGGAGAAGGCGGAGGCGGTTCGGGGGCGGTTGGTGCGGGAAATTCCGGCTCTCTCGGTTGAATTGGGTTGGGCAGTTGGCTGATATTGCGATCGTACAGTGCTGTCTCGCTCGCGAACCCTGTACCCGCGAGCGAGACGCTCGCACTCTCGTATAATTCCGATGTCACCGGATTTGAGATGAGTTGCGAATCTCGATCGCCCTCCAAACCAATTTTTTTGGCGCTAATAGTTTCTTCTAGCGGTTTACCTGAGTTAGAAAGCGCGGTTTCTTGAGTTTTGGCGATCGAGATGCGATCGGCAGAATTGGCAACTTCTGGCTGTAAATCTGGAGTTTCTGCAGGTATAATTGGTGGCAAAGCCGATCGATCTGATGCTGGGGCGAGCAAGTCTTCGCGACTGTCAAGATTAGTATCAGTGCTTCGTTCGTATCGATCGCGATCGGTGCTGACTGCTGCGAAATCCTCAACATTGGAGGTAAAAATTGCAACATTGCTAGCGAATGTTTTAGCTGGTTTTCCCAACCAAACTAACCCAAAAATGCCAGCGAGTAAAAAAAGTTTTTGCGATCGACAAGCCATAGGATCTAATTATCTCGAATAATTGGGTGAAAATATTTTCAGGAACCCGTGCACCCTAAACTTAAAATCAATCTTAACCGCAAAAAAGCCAACAGCCTTCGCCACTAAAAGTTTCGCAACGGCTCAAAACCAAAAAATCGCTCCGGTGTTTGTCCCCCAAAACTTACGCATCAACCGGATGCTTATCCGCCAAAATATCTCGGAATTCGATCGCCAACGTTATAAAAAATCGATTTATTCGATCGCCCAACCTGCGCTTTTATGTTGATGGGGCGATCGTACCAATAGCAAGAAACCGGATTTTTCATGCGTTTACTTCGTCACAGCCAGCAGACAAAGTAAAAAACCCGGTTTCTGAGATTGTGGTGCACAAACTATCAATTACATCATGTCAGGTCGATCGCAAAAACGGTGGGAGCATCTGGTGTTTTGCAAAAAGGATTTTTTTTATTATAGTGCGAGCGTCCCCGCTCGCGTATTGTACGCAGGAGCGAGCGGGGACGCTCGCACTATAAATGCAAAACTGAAACGCTCCCAAAACAGTTTGTAGTGCGGACTTAAGTCCGTTCTCCCGGTTAGTAGTGCGGACTTAAGTCCGTCGGTTTGTAGTGCGGACTTAAGTCCGTTCTCCAGGTTAGTAGTGCAGACACAATATTATGCCTCTCGACCAGCACTAGCAGCACCCATTGGAGCTTCGTCACTCAAACCCACCAACCGAGCGCTCAAATCCCACATCCGCTCGCCTTTCTCATCATCCCGCGCCTGCGGAGAAACCTTCTGCACAAAAGATTTGCCATCTTTTTTCTGACGATTTCCCCAACTCCAATAAGCGCCAGATTGCTGGTATTCGGGATCTGCAACCACCATCGCCAGCCTTTCGCCAGCCAACTCCTGCGACACATAACCCCCCGTAATATTCTTTTGAAACAGCGGGAAAAGCTTCTGAAATAAAGGATAGTGATTGCGGAACAGCGGCGTATCCGCAACGCATCCGGGATATAGCGAAGTGAAATGAATCCCCGTAGATTCGTGAAAGCGGCGGTGCAATTCCCGCATCGTCAGCACGTTGCAAACTTTGCTATCTTTATAAGCCTTGACCGGTTCAAACTGCTTACCGTCAACCATCGAAACCGGGTCTTTAAAACCCGCTTCAAAGCCCTCAAAATTTCCCAAATCCGGGCGCGGCGGAATCTTGCCGCCCAACTCGTCTGGATTGTGAGTCACTGTTCCCAAAATCACGATTCTCGCATCGTTATAGTAGGAAGGCTTCATATTTTCCATCATCAGGTTGCACAGCAGGAAATGACCGAGGTGATTCGTAGTCATCGTCAACTCGTAACCCTCCTGAGTCCGCAGCGGTGCCTTAATCAAAGGCATATAAATTGCCGCGTTGCACACCAAAGCATCTAGAGGCCTGCCGCTGGCCTTGAATTCCCGAGCAAACCGTCGCACGCTTTCCAAATCGCCCAAGTCAATGTGCATAATCGAGAAACTGCCTTGAGGTATGCCCAAGTCTTGGGCTGCGTCTCCGGCTTTCACCACGTTGCGACAGGCCATGACTACGTGCCATCCTTTGTCTGCAAGGGCTTTCGCGCCGTACAAGCCGACGCCGGAGGATGCGCCGGTGATGATAACTGTTGACTTGTGATTTTGTGCCATTTTCTTAAAAATGCTTCGATCGCTATTGATTATTTTTGGACACTCAAAGCCTGAGCTAGTAGCTCGGATGTTTTGAAATGCCCTCAGTTTAATAGGATAGACCGAAACGTTCTCGATCTCAACTTTCCCGATGGGCGATCGAACCTCAACAGGAAATAGCAGCGGAGTCGTGGTAATTCTACAGAGATCGATCGCCCGCACGATCGCCCTTTGCTCAAAATGGAGTCGCCGCCTGTAAGTGCAGCCATTCTCCCGACTGCGGGTGCTCAAAGCAAAGTTCCCGCGCGTGCAAGTGCAATCGACTCGCCTGTGCCCGACATCCGTAAAGTCGATCGCCCAAAATCGGTATTCCCAACCCTCCGACATCCGCTGCATGAACCCGCAACTGATGCGTGCGCCCCGTCAGCGGCAAAAACTCGACGCGAGTATGATTTCCCTCCCTCGCCATTACCTGAAAGCCAGTAACGCTGGGCTTTCCGCAGTCCCAATTAACTTGCTGGCAAGGGCGATTTTCGGGATTTCCCCAAAGTGGAAGTTCGATCGTCCCCGCATCAATTTTTAATATCCCTGAAAGCACCGCTTCATAAACTTTGCGAACTTGTCGTTTTTCAAACTGTCGGCTAAGTTTGCAGTAGGTTTCTTTGTCCCGCGCCAATAGCAATATACCAGATGTTTCTAAATCCAATCGGTGAACAGTTTTCAGACTTAAACCATCGCAAAAATAGTTTTGTAAGCGGCTTTGAACGCTATCTTGAGTATCGAAATAGCGACCGGGAACTGATAGCAATCCGCAGGGCTTGTTGACAGCAATTAACCAGTCGTCTTGATAAATAATCGGTAATTTTGATTTATTTTGACCCAATCCAGAAAGTAAAAAACCCATCAACGGCTGACACCGATCGCCGCAAGCACCGTAAAATTCCCCTTGAATCTTATCTCCAGAACTCGGCCCCCACCAAAACTCTGCCATTGCTAGGGGTTTTAAATTATTTGCAGCAGCATAGTGCAGCAATTTGGGCGCGCAACAATCGCCCGTTCCCGTGGGAATAGCACCCGCAGGCATCAATTGCAAGAGCGATCGCGATTTCCCAAAAAAATTCACCAGCGTATAAGCCGCGTGCATCTGCGCCTGAAGTTCGCGGGAAAGTTCTTTTCGCTGCTGTTTCAGCGCCCGCATCCGCTCATCGGCAGCTTCAATTAAGAGTTTTAGCGGCTGCAATGTTTCATCCCGCCGCCGTTTCAATTGCCTGCGTTCAATTCCCTCCAAACGGCTGGCTTGATTCAATTGTTCGAGAGCGATTGATAGTGCTTCTGCTGCGAGAGTTTTAGACAGTAATTGGCGTTTTTGTTCTCGCTGTTGCTTGCAATTGCGATGCTGTTCGTTCAAAACTTGCAATTGCAATTCAAACTCACTCAATAAAGCTTCATACTCTTGTCGCTGCGGGAGTTGATTCAGTGCAATCAGTTCCTGTTTCATCGCCTCCAATTGAGTTAAGGCGCGCGCTTCCTCTCCTTGAACTCGCGATCGTCCCGGAATCGGCGGCACCCAGCCCTCAACAACGCTGCAACCGTTGAGCAGCCCGGAAAATGCTTTGAGTATCCCCTGTTCCCCCGAAGCCATCTCTACCAGCAATATGCCGTACATCTTGCCCTCGCGATCGAAGGAATCGTCAGCAGCAAGGTACTGCATCAAACCCCTGGCGAGCTCCTCAGACATTCGAGTGCGGGGCAGTCTCAGCATTTCGCCGCTTTGAGGACAATAGCCTTGGTACCAATAATTGCAGGAAAGGTCGATCGGCTCAGAATTACAATCGGTAAAGCAGTCCGTGAAATCTAAAAGCCCGTCTACAGTTAGCATATTAAATTTATTTTGAAATCTGGATGACGAGATATTTGTTTGTCTCCTGACCGTATTTTACAGCGGAATACGGAAAGCGGGAACAGTGCATAATTTTATACATATAGATAGATTTAAGTTGCAGTCAAGTAAATATAATTTGTGGCAATACACCTGATATGCTAAATTTGTTTCCAAACAGCAGCGAGTTAAGAACAGCATAAGTTAATATATAAGACCGCAAGTTTGTCAACCCACTAACTTTTTTATATGTAAGGCGTATGCCAGACCTCTCGACTTCAGCCACGGAAAACTCCTCAAACCCCCAACCAGCTCTGCTACCACCGATTTTAAGAATTGTGGCAGCATTTCCAGATTACGATCGGGGCAATAGATTGTACGCATCGGGAAGGTACGAAGCGGCGATAATTTGCTATGGAAAAGCGGTTCAAATTAAGCCGGACTGGGCCCGGGCGTGGCTGAATCTGGGCAAAGCTTACAAGCAACTGCACTCCTACGCAGAAACAGTGGCTTGTTGCGATCGAGCTATAGCAATTAATCCCGAAGAATATTGGGCTTGGATGCTGCGCGGGAGCGCACTGTTAAATTTGCAGAATTACTCAGAAGCGATCGCGGCTTTCGACAAAGCAATTGAAATCAATCCAGAAAAGCACGAAGCTTGGTATCAGCAAGGCAGAGTTTTAGAGGAATTGCAGGAGTGGGATAAAGCAGCAAGCTGTTACAAAAAAGCCACCCAAATTCACCCCAATTTGCCCGCGATGTGGTGCCGGCAAGGCAATGTCTTGCTGCAAGCAGAGCGCTACGCTGAAGCCGTGGCGGCCTACGAGCGATCGCTCAAACTCGTCTCGACTAATGCGGAAGCTTGGCTGAACCGAGGTTTGGCTCTGATGAAGGTCGAGCGCTACGCTGAAGCTGTAACTTCTTACGATCGCACCATTCAACTACAACCACAAAATAGTCTGGCTTGGTTCAATCGGGGTATTGCTTCAGCAAAACTGCACAAATACGGAGAAGCAGTCACAGCTTACGATCGCGTACTGCAACTGCAACCCAACGATTGCGAAGCTTGGTTTTACAAAGGAATGGCCCTCAAACACCAGTGGCGCGATGGCGCAATTGCTTGTTTCGATCGCGCAATTACCATCAATCCTGATTATCCAGAAGTATGGATCGGGCGCGGTCAAACTCTGTCAGAATCGAGAGATTATGAAGGGGCGATCGCTGCTTTTGACCGAGCCATTCAAATTAATCCAAATTTCCCCGAAGCTTGGCTGGGTAGAGGCATCGCCCTAGCAGAATTGGAACGCTACAAAGATGCAATAATTGCTTACAGCAACGCCCTACAAATTGAAGGAAATTTTCTAGAAGCTTGGAATTTCCGAGGCGAAGCTCTCGAAAAATTGCAGCAATACGAAGAAGCGATCGCCTGTTATGACAAAGTAATTTCTCTGAGTTCAGAAACAGAAATCACATCAAAAGTAGGATTGCAGCAAGGCGCGGCCCTGGAAAAATTACAGCGTTACGAAGAAGCCGTCGCAGCTTACAACCGCGTAATTAAAATCGTGCCCGACAATTTTGAAGCTTGGTTGAAACGCGGCAACGCTCTATCAACTTTGCAGCAATACGAACCAGCTCTAGCATCATACGATCGAGCAATTACTATCTGGCCCGACAGCTATCAAGGCTGGGTGCAGCGAGGTTTGCTGCTAGGGAAAATGCAGCGCTATTCCGAAGCACTCGTCGCTTTTGACCAAGTGATTCAACTCAAGCCAGACAACTGGGAAGCTTGGGCACAGCGGGGCGACGTTTTGCAAAAATTGCAGCGGACTCAAGATGCCATGAACTCTTACGGAGTCGCCCTAGAAATTAAACCCGATTATTACGAAGCTCTAGTGAGTCGAGAAGAATTAAGGCTCAAGGACGCAATCACAGGAAAATGGTAATGGAGATGTTGAAACCAGGAAAAAGCCAGGGAGAGGTGCAATTTTCTTTGAAAACAAACTCAGGAATTTTTGACAGCAAAAGGGGAGCATCTCAGTTTTGCTATAGTGCGAGCGTCCCCGCTCGCGTATTGTACAACTCGCGAGCGGGGACGCTCGCACTATAATAAAAAAATGCTTTTTGCAAAACTGAGATGCTCCCAGCAAAAAGCAAAAGTATCTTTGTCGAAGATTCAAAATGCTTTAAAAAGCCATAAACATTGGAAAAAATTAGTCAATTTTAGATCCTTCGACTTCGCCCTAAAAGTTTGAGATTTACTCCGCAGATTAAGGCGTGCAGAATTAATTACACTTGCATTATACCAATTTCATAAAGTAGCGCTAGATATTACCCCCCCAACCCCCCCAAAGCATCGGGGGGGGCTAAGACTTCATCAGCACATCTTTAGAAAAATGGTATTACTGCATAAGATCATATCCGGTCGATTACCCTAACAAAAACAGTTCGCGCGATCGAATCTTATTGAAGTTAATCGATCGCACAGGATCCAATACGGTTCACTTAAGACAGATCCCCCCTAACCCCCCTTAAAAAGGGGGGGACAAGAATGCCCTCAAAGTCCCCCTTCTTAAGGGGGATTTAGGGGGATCTCCGGAGCATAAATATGTTAAGTGAACCGTATTGGCACAGTATCTGAAACTAATTTAAACAAAATAACTTGAGTTTTTATACTTTCTAGTTATTTTCACGAACAGCAAAAATTCAACCTAAAAAAATTAGGTTAGAAAAATTTTCATGGTTTTGATTGCTTAAAAATACCAGTAAGCTCAGCCACATCTGCAGAATGTGGGTTACAATAGCGGCAAAAGTGATATTGTTCACAAAAAAAAGCATCTTTACTGAAAATTAACCGATCGAATCAGCCATACCAGCAAATGTATTGATTTTGCCCGAATAAAGATGTCCCAGGTCTACAGCACGGCCCAACTCATTAAAATCCTCGAAGAAGAGCGCCAAGCCTGCTTGCACGGGCGACGTCTCAACTTGACTGAAACTCCTGCTACAGGGAATCCGGTGATCGATCGCTTTCTCACATCTGAGGGCGTTCAAAAGTTCACTGCTTATCAAAATTTTAAGGCTGCGGTGCACGAATACCAGCGGGAGCATCAAGTTTCTGGGATTGTCTGGCGGGAAATGACGGTTAAAGGCAATACTCTACGCTATCCGGCGGTGGATGACGAGTTGATAGCTCTACCGATCGATTTGATTACTCTGACAGCAGCTAAGATTGCGATGTTGGAATTTTGGCAGCAGGTAACTGCGGGGATGGATTTGTATTTGAGTATTAACAGCGGGAAGGATTTTCGATCGATCGAGCCGGTTGATGTAGAGGCTCTAGCCCAGCGCACTGAATGGGCCAGTCTTTCAAAGTGGGAAAAGTTGGATTTTCTCGAAATTTTGTTGCAGTTGGGCTGGGGGAAGCCGGAGGAAGCCTATTATAAGCGGGGATGGCCGACTTCGGGCAGCGAGTACATTCACGCTGTCAAACCCGGACAGCGGCCGATTTGTTAATTAGTCAGTTGTCAGTTGACAACTGTTAACTGTTAACTGTTAACTGTTAACTGTTAACTGTTAACTGTTAACTGTTAACTGTTAACTGTTAACTGTCAACTGCTAACTGTCAACTGTCAACTGACAAAGCATTAAGCCAAACCACTGTTTTGGATCTGTCCAAACTTGCACCGGCTTTAAACCGCGCTCAGAAAGTTCTTCCTTTACCGTATTCAGATTAAACTTGCGAGAAATTTCGCTGCGGATAGTTTCTCCGGCGGCAAATTCTACGGTTAAATTGAGAGCGCGTAAGTTCGCGGTTTGCGCTTTCTTGCTTCTCAAGTGCATTTCAATTTGACATTCCTCTTGATTGTAAAAAGCCCAATGCTCGAACTGCGCTAAATCAAAATTTCCTTCATACTTGCGATTTAAATGTCGCAGCATATTCAAGTTAAATGCTGCTGTCACTCCTTGACTGTCATCGTAGGCCGGCTCTAAAATATCCTTAGATTTGTCTAAGTCAATTCCTAATAAAAAATACTCTCCGGGCTGCAATGCACCGACAATTTGCGAGAAAAATATATCGCATTCTTGAGGGCTTAAATTGCCGAGGGTGCTGCCTAGAAAGCAAATCATTCGGGTTGGCAACGGTGACGGTGCAATTTTAGCTAGGGCTAGTTCGTAAGTGCTGACAAGTCCGTGAATCTGGAGGGACGGATAATCTGCTAGCAGTTGACAAGCGCTGCTTTCTAGGATAGTCGGACTGATGTCGATCGGCAAATAGTGCAGGGGATATTGCAGTTGACTGTAAGCATCAAGGAGAATCCGAGTTTTGGTGGAACTGCCGCTGCCGAGTTCGACGATTTCGCACGGGCCCGTCAAACGGGCGATCGCCCCTGCACACTCTTGCAAAATCGCCGTCTCCGTGCGTGTCACGTAGTATTCTGGCAACTGACAAATCAACTCGAACAGCTTCGATCCGCGATCGTCGTAGAAATACTTGGGAGGCAGGGTTTTGGGGTTTTGAGTCAACCCGCTAACGACTTCGCTACCTGCGTTGATTTCTGCGGGTGTGGGTGCTGTCGCGCTCACCAGTCGCTCTAAGTGCAGGCGATTTTCCTTGGTTGAGGCTCGGTTTGTCGTCTCGGACAGTCTTGGGGATTTCATACAATAAAATTAGGATGCACCAGTGGTTATAGCACAGGGTCGTGTTGCCAAAAATCAGGCTTAAGCCTGATTTTTTATGCCGCTCTCGGTTCTATATTTTCTCACTAAATGGCGATCGCATCCACAAGTGAAAATTTAAATTTTATCAATTTAAATTATTAAATGATTCACGCTACTTTTTGTCTTTGGTATTTTGCCCTGTGAAAAAATTTAGCTTTTAGCGAACAAATTTTGTCTCATCTTGACTTTTAATCAATTTATAGGCTGAGCATCAAATAACTCTTGCAGGTTCGTAGTAAGGACTTTAGTCCTCTGGATTTGGATGCGGACTAAAGTCCTCACTACGGGGAGCATCTCAGTTTTGCATTATAGTGCGAGCTGTCGCGAGCTCGCGTATTGTATAATTCGCGAGCTCTTAAGCTCGCACTATAAAAAAAATGCTTTTTGCAAAACTGAGATACTCCCTCACTACGAACCTATTTTGTCGAGCTTTTATCATGCAATTTCTCTGAATTTGGATGCGGAGTAAAATCCAGGTTCGTAGTAAGGACTTTAGTCCGGGAGCATCTCAATGAATGGGAAAAAGCAATTTGTTTACAGTGCGAGCTTAAGAGCTCGCGAGTGTTGGATAGATCGCGAGCTCTTAAGCTCGCACTATAAAATCAAAACTGAGATGCTCCCTTTTATTCCTCTGATTTTGGATGCGGACTAAAGTCCTCACTACGAACCTATTTTGTCGAGCTTTGGCAATGCTATTTCTCTGGATTTGGATGCGGACTAAAGTCCTCACTACGAACCTTTTTGATGGCGATTTTAATTGTAGGCTCAACTACTTGGTGCAGCGAAAACCAGCGATAATTTGCCGCACGCCCGGATAGTACCAATTCCGAAAACTCGATCGCAATGCTTGAGGAAATGTCGCCCAACTCCCGCCTTTCAAAACTCGGTGTTCTCCATCAAAATAAACTTGAGAATATCCCTTGTAAGGATAACTTTCAAATCCTGGATAAGCGTCAAATGTGGAAGCAGTCCACTCCCAAACATTGCCCAACATATCGCAGCAGCCTGTCGCACTCGCTCCTTTTGGAAAAGCGTCAACTGGCGATGTGTTTGCAAGATTATTCCCGTGATTGCACAGGCTGGCATTTGGCTGTGCTTCTCCCCAAGGATAGGTGCGATTTGTTTGATTTGCTGCATCCCAACTCGCTGCTTTCTCCCATTCGGCTTCTGATGGTAAACGCTTGCCGGTAAAGTTGCAGTAGGCTTCGGCTTCGTACCAACTTACGCCGCAAACTGGATGGTTGTTGAACGCTGGATTTTCTGACCAGTACAGCGGACGATCGACTAAATGAACTTTTAGCCATTTCCACCCCTCTACTGACCACCAATCAGGGTTTTGATAGCCGCCGGATGCCATAAAATCTCGGTATTGACCGCAAGTGACGGGATAGCGATCGATCGCGTATGCTTCTAAATAACACAAGTGGCGCGATCGCTCGTTATCCAAAGCCTCAGCAGCATCGCTTCCCATATAAAATTCCCCCCCCCGAATTTCAATCGCTGGGGAATCGGTAATTGGTAATTGGTAATTGGGAATCGGTAATCGGGAATCGGTAATTGGTAATCGGGAATCGGTAATTAATCTTCCTTCTTCCTCCTTCCCTCTTCCTTCTTCCTCCTTCCCTCTTCCTTCTTCCTTCTTCCCTCTTCCTTCTTCCTTCCTTTGCATTTGCAACACAAAAGCAACAGTTTCGCAGTGCTGGCTTTCGTGCTGAATCATAAACCGCCAGAGACGTTCTTGCTCCTCGAGCGGCGCTACTTCCAAATAATCTAACACCTTTTTTCTCACCGCATCCAGATACAATTTAACTTCTGGTAACGCCGGCAGAAAAACCCGTTGTTTTTTCGGCAAAATATCCGCAGCAAACAGTTGGTGATACTCAGGAAAGACTGGCTTCAACCCAGCACATCGCTGCAACAACCACAAATCCTCAGTATAAGCAATGTGACCTAAATGCCAGCCAACCGGACTGAAATCTGGATGAGCAAGGCGGCAGAAAGTATCGCAATCTATGTCTGCAAATAGTTTAAAAGTGCCGCGGCGACACTGCTGCAAATCGCGATAAATTGCCTCTCTACAAGATTGGATAGATTTGGATATCACGATCTACTCCCGTACTGATAATGCTGTCTTCTGGACACTCGTGCCAATTGCCAGCAAATAAAGGCTCTGAAGCAATGATGACCGAATTCGGAAAGTTTAGATCGTCCCGCACCCAATAAAGAGAAGGAGCGGCTTTTTGGGAAGCAAAGCGAGAGGCAACGAGCTGGTGTCCGTCGCTGATAATGATGTTAGCTGAAAATTCTATTTGCTGAACTTTTGCTAGGTCTGCCAAGGTTTTTAGGGAGTTTTGCAAAGCTGCTTGTAGGGTCAGATTTTTGTCTGTCAATTCATTGACAAATAAGCCGAAGATGTGTTCTGAATCGGTAGTACCGTTAATTGATTGATAAACGGTATCGCACAGGCGATCGCGAATTGGTCTGTACAGAGTTTGGCGAAAATTCTTCACAAAGCCGTTGTGTACGAACAGCAGGCGATCGTGCTTAAACGGCTGACAGTTGCTCAAATCTACAGCTTGTCCCGAAGTTGCGCTGCGAACATAGGCGATCGCGCAGCCGGATTCAACGTATCGACTGATACTCGGTAGATTGAGGTCGTTCCAAATTGGCTGTATGTTTTTATAGGTAAACGGGTCAGTCTCTAGGTGCGGGTGATACCAACCGATGCCAAAACCGTCAGCATTAACCACGCCTGAAGTCATTTCGCGGGGCTCGTAACTCTGCACGATCAGCGAATGTTCCGGCTTGTACAGAATAGAATCGAGTAAAATCGGCTCGCCGAGGTAGCCAAGCAAACGGCACATAAAATTTTTACAGCAAATTGATTCGCATTGTAAATCATGCGGCGAGAAATTGCCCGTTAGCGAAGCCCGCGAAGAGGATCGCCCGTCTTGTACCAGCGCCGGGAACCGGGTTTTTGATAAGCTGTTGTGCATTTAAATTGTAGATTTTGATGACAATCAAAAATCGTCAAATCCTCTCCCCCTCTCCCCTTCTCCCCCTCTCCCCCTCAATCGCCATACACAATCTATATGAGCAACAGCTTAGCTCCCTGCCAGCATCGCAGTACAAACGGTACAGTAAAGGTAGAACCCCAGCAGCACAAGGAGACCTTGAATGTTCCTCGACGAACTCATCCCAGTGGCCAAAGAATTGATGCAACAGCCGATCGCCTTTGCGGGCGGATTTTTTTCGGGCCTGCTGCGACTCAACCTTCACGAAGATCCCGTCAGAAGCTGGATTGACGAACAAGCCGGTTCGACTTCCTACACTTCTCCCGCAGCCGAAGCCACCAACAGTAAAAGCACTGGGCCTCAGTCGATCTCGATCGACTAAGACACAGCAGTAACTATTGCACTCAGTACAAAGGGTTTGTCAGTGCGGCAAACCCTTTTAGTCAGGTGCGATCGCCCCCGTTGTCCGCTAGATAGCACTTGACAGTCAAGCGAGTTGTCTTGCCTACCGACAGGGAAACCGGTCGGATGCGCGGTTTTGCATTTGTTGAGATGATGGAGGATGCCCAAGAAGACGCTGCTATCGAGCAATTAGACGGTGCAGAGTGGATGGGGCGCCCCTTGCGAGTCAACAAAGCCAAACCGAAAGAAGAGGGAAATCGAGGCGCAGATTTTAACAGGAACAGCGGATATTAATTCGCGATGCGGCCGTTGACATCATCTCGGGAATTAACCTGATGTGGAAGTGCGCGCCAGCGTCGAATTGCTAGCGGCAGTTACTTTTCGGGAGTATCAAGTCAAATCCGCTGCACAAAAACATCAAGTTTCGACCGGCAGCACTTGATTCAGACTTTTTGAAACATACATAATTGACGCGATCGAGTCCAGAAACCCGATGTTTTCCCCGATACTTTCCTGCTAAAACCAAGATTTATCAGGAGAAACCGGGTCGATCGCCGTCCGTCTTAGAAAGAGTAAATTCGGCCTTTTTCATCAATATAAACTGACCGATCTTGCCTAGTGCGACCGTCGGATTTAGTGATACGAACCGTCACCAGATTTTGCTTTGAGTCAACGCTATAGTCGTATTTCAAAGTTGTGGTTCCTCCTTTGACATTAATCGGAATATTGGCAATGTCGGCGGTGCGGCTGCTGACGCTAACCGTGATGTTTTTGCTGGCTCCGACGGGTAAGGATGACAAGCCAACACCTGATTCACCGTATTCTAGGTTTAATCCGGTTTCATTTAACAGTCTGAGGGTAATGTTGCGAGTAGTGTCAACCTGCGCTTGAGGTTGCCAAAATCCGGGTTTTGTTCCGCCGCCAGTTGCCGGTTGAGATAATGCTGGATGGGGATGCAGACAGCCGAGGGCGACAAATATTGCTGCGGTTGCAATGATTTTTGATTTCACTATTTTTACCTCTGGGTCAAGTGTTGATGATATTTCTATCCTAGCTTGAAAATCAGATTTTTTTAATTTGGGAGTTATATCGCGTCCGATCGATTACCATAACAAAAAAGGTTCGTAGTGCGGACTGAAGTCCGCTTCGGTTGCGGACTGAAGTCCGCACTACGAACCTTTTCGTTTTTAGTTGAGTGCATCTCAGTTTTGCATTTGTAGTGCGAGCGTCCCCGCTCGCGTGCTGTGTAAAGCACGCGAGCGGGGACGCTCGCACTGTAAAAAAACATCCTTTTTGCGAAAATGAGATGCTCCCTTTTCGTTTCTACCGGATACGATATTAGGTTCCCAAACCAGGCCTCACCGGAAACATTAATGGTCGATCGCAATACGTCATACATCTATAACGATCGCCCTTGACGATCGCGAAAATTGTTAATTGTTAAGTATCGATCGAGCGGCTTCTAAAAGCAAGCGCTGTTCGGCGCGGGCGATCGCCCTGCAAGTTTGTTCAGCAGCATCGACATTGACTGAAATAGACGAAATTCCCCACCGCACCAAGGATTCAACTGTCTCAGGATACAATGCGGGCGCATCGCCGCAAATCGAGCAAGGAATCCCCGCAGCCCTGGCCTGTCCGATTAATTGTTCGATCGCCTTCATTACTGCTCGATCGCGCCCGTTGAAACCACCTGCTACCTGTTCGGAGTTGCGGTGAATTCCTAACAAAAATTGAGTTAAATCGTTAGTACCGATAGAAATTCCTTGAACTCCGGCTTTTACATAATCTGGCAATAAAAATAATACCGAAGGAACTTCCGCCATCATCCAGATTTCAAATTCGAGCGGTCGGTTTTTCCAATTTTTTTCTAATCGCTCGCGGCAATAGACAAACTCGTCAACAGAGCGCACGAAAGGCAAAATTAAATTGATATTTGTATGGCCTGACTCGCAGACTTTTTGAAGCACGCACAGTTCCCAATCAAATAACTCCGGTTCAAAGGTATAACTAAAACTGCCGTTGGCTCCCGATTCGCGCAAATCGAGAGAGCGATAAAATATCGGCCGCGGCGAAACTGCCGCAGCAAATAAACTGAGGCAATCGGCCATGCGATCGACAAATTCCGATTTGCGGCCGTTTTGCAGCCAAATTTTGGGGTTTTGACAGTCCAAAGCTTCCAATGCCATCAATTCCGATCGCAGCAATCCGATGCCGTCTATTGGCAGATTTTTGAGGCGGTCGATCGAACTTGTTTGGCTGACATTAACTAGCAGTTGAGTCGCCGTTGGCGCGCCCCAAACTGATTCGGGAGATTGTGCCGATCGAGATTTAAAACTGGGATTGGACGATCGATCTGAGGTTGAAGATTGGTGGTTGGCTATTGACATTTTTGCTGCTGTACTGTATTCATCTGCATTGTTTGCCGTTTCCCCAAGCCGGCTGCTTTCTGCTGTGTCGATCGCCGAATGTCGGGCGGTGGCAAAAACTTCTCCGCTATCGCCGTCTACCAACACCGAATCCCCCGAGGCGATCGTCCGAGTCGCCCCAGCAACTCCCACAACGGCGGGAATCCCCAACTCTCTCGCTAAAATCGCGCCGTGGCCTGTCATGCCTCCTTCTTCGGCAACTACCCCCGCAGCAACTTTCAGCCAAGGCAGCCAGTGCGGCTCGATTGTCCGGGCTACCAAAATGCCTCCAGCCAAGAATTGAGCGTTTTCTGGGTGGGAATTAGTGATAACTTGGGCAATTGCTTCGGCTTTTCCCGAGGCGGCGGCCAAACCTCTGAGTATTGCCGGAGTTCTCGCGTGCGCGATCGCCCCAGCCCGTTTCGGCGCGACTTTTTCCCCTGGCAAAAAACGAATCTGAGTGAAATATAACTGCGATTCGCCGCTGTTTTCTGTCTGGTCGATCGTCCAATCTAAGATTAAATCAGACTCATATTCGGCGATGATTTTTTTGCTGGCTTCAATAATTTTTTGCAGTTGCGATTCTTCTAAAACATATTCAGTTTGTGCTTTCTCTTCCAGCGCCAACACTTCCACGCAACTGTCAGCACAATCAGAAATTAGAAATGGAGAATCGGGAATTTGGAAAGCGGCAAAATTGCCTAGCTGCAGTTGGGAGAGTGGTTTTTCTCCGTCGGCTTTGAGATTGTAGGCTAATGTTTTGTAACCTAGCCGCTGGAATTTAACTGCGCCTGTTTCTGGCTGCACTTGATAGTAATCGGGGATGGTTTCTCCCCTGGGGAGGGACATTCCCAAACCGCTGGTGGCTTGGATTTCCCATGCTACACCGGCCTTAATTTTCACTTCGCCCGCGGCGATCGCTCGGCCGAGAGGCTGCACCAAAACTACAGGATTGATTTGCTGTATCGTAAGGCCGCACCGCTGCCAGTAAAATAGACTTCGGGCTCTGAATAGTTCTGCCCAAGCTTGTTTGAGTCCGGCTTCAATGGCTTCTGGTTGTGCGCGTACTGCCCGATCTTCCAAGATTCCGGCTGTTTTCGGGTGCCAGGAAGTCAGGGAAGGGCGAAAAATTAAGGTTTTGGAGTTTGAGTTGAGTTGAGAAACAGCAGACTCTAGGGTGGAGGGCAGTGAATCTGGCAGTTTGCTGGCGAGGATTTGGTGGCGGATGCTGCGGGCGATCGATTGCAGTTGTCTGGGATCGTCAACATTCAGGTGCAGGGAAGAGTGGGGCCAGTCAGCAAATAGCGGTTCTAGCCAGTCGATCGACTCTACAAACTGCCAAAATGTTTGAGCCGGCACGACAAAACCCGGTACAACGGGATGATTTTGAGCGAGCAAACAGCTCGAATAAAATGCTTTTTCTCCCACTGCATCTCGGTCTGAAGGTTGAATTTTGTCTAGCCAGTAGAGGTTTGTCACGCCCAGAGCCTGTCCTTGGAAACTGATTGAATTTTGATAGTTTTTCCCATTAATCATTTACCACAATTTTAGGATGAACAAGCGAAAATGGACGGGATTAGTCAAATCTTTGCTCAATCTATTTCTTAAGTCTAACTGTCCTCTTTGTCAGCGACCGGCCGCCGGGGAGTTTTGTCCGTACTGTCACAAGCAACTTCAGCGATGTCAGTTAGCAGATCCCGCTCGATTTTGGGATTCAGAGCAACGGGTTTTTGTGTGGGGCGAGTACGGCGGGACTCTGAAACGGGCGATCGCAGCTTTGAAATATGAGGGAAATCCCCAATTAGCCAAACCTCTCGGCGGCTGGCTGGCAGAATCTTGGCTGAGTTTTCCCGAATTAGCTATTGACAATCTAACAGTTGTACCAATTCCCATGCACAAAGAAAAGGTCAAGCAGCGCGGTTTTAACCAGGCGGAACTTTTGGCGGAAAGTTTTTGCGAGTTGACTGGTTTGCCTTTGCAGCGCTACGGTTTGGAGCGGGTGAAAAATACTCAGCCTTTATTCGCTCTGACACCACAGCAGCGAAAAGCTGAAATGAAAGATGCTTTAATTTTGGGGAAAGATTTTCGCGGCCGTCGCCCGCGCGATCGAGTGCTGTTAGTTGATGATATTTACACTAGCGGTATTACGGTTAAATCGGCTATTAAAATATTGCAAGAGTCGGGAATTTCGGTTTACGGAACTGTGGCTCTTGCAAGTCCGAATAAGAGCGATCGCTAAACTATTTTATTTTTTCCTTAAAACAGGTTTGTAGTGAGGACTTTAGTCCTTCTAAAAATGCTGCGGACTAAAGTCCTAACTACGAACCTATAACAAGTTTTTTTTTGGAGAAACGAACCGCGGCTAAACTCTTTTATTTTTCAATTAAAACAGGTTTGTAGTGAGGACTTTAGTCCTTCTAAAAATGCTGCGGACTAAAGTCCTAACTACGAACCTATAACAAGTTTTTTTTTGGAGAAACGAACCGCGGCTAAACTCTTTTATTTTTCAATTAAAACAGGTTTGTAGTGAGGACTTTAGTCCTTCTAAAAATGCTGCGGACTAAAGTCCTCACTACGAACCTATAACAAGTTTTTTTTTTGGAGAAACGAACCGCGAAGACGCGAAGGACGCGAAGAAAGAAAGAGAAGGAAGAGTGTTCAGGATTGATTTAAATTTGTAACCGGTTCGACATTAAGCGGGAACTGTTGGCTGATGTTCCAGCGGCTGCCGTCGTGCAGCAGCAATGTTAACGCCGCAGCGGTAAACTCAAAGTGGAGCTCGCGCCCTGCAAATTCCAACCAAGCCGCTTGAAAATTCTCCTTGGTTAAATCGCGAAACCCTACAGTCATGTGCGGGACAAATGGGCGAGTCTGAGAAAGTCGATCGACAATTCCCAAATTTGCCTCCAAATAACTCATCAAATCTTGTTGCATCTCCAGCAATTCGGGCGATTTGACAACATCCACGTAAATGACGTGGGGATCGAAAGCCGCAAAACCGGATAGAGTAACGAGAATTGGCAGCCGATTTGCAGCAAATGCCTTTAAACTTTCCTCTAATTTCGGAACTTCCGCCGCTGGCCATTCAAAAGGAGGTTGCAGGGTGATGTGGGGCGGTGACTTCAAAGCACTGCTGCTGTTGTAGTGTTCCGCAAAATACTGTTTAATCTCAGTAATCTGCTGTTGAATGTCGGGAGGCGGCACCAGAGCAATAAAAAATCGCTGTTTTGACGGGTTCATAGGGTAGCATCGCAGTAAGTAAGGAATGGCTGAGTACGGGCGATCGAGTATTTACTCAATTCCCTGTACCAAAAACTCCATTCCCAATCTACAATCCCCAATCTAAAATCTAAAATCTTAAATCCAAAATAAAAAATGCCTTGGTTTGTCAAAATTGAGCAAGGAATTGTCGAAAAGCCTGTATTTGACCAGTACGTGCCTGCTCACAGAGCTTATGTCCGAGAGTTGATTTCTAAAGGACACCGAGCCAAAACTGGCTACTGGGCGAGGCGGGGCGGCGGTATGTTGATGTTTGAGGCGGGTTCGATGGATGAGGCAAGGGCGATCGTCGCTGAAGACCCCCTGGTGAAAAACGGTTGCGTTATTTATGAAATTTATCACTGGTGTGTGGTTGAAGAATAAATAAATGTGTTATACTCACAAATGAACTGGACCCACGCGATTCCAACGCCCAAATCTTGTCAGGACCGGAAGGTAGCAGCAACACGGGATGCTTGTAATAGGCGTGGTCTCCGGTTCACCTTGTTTTATGAGGTATAGCTCCTATGCCTGGTTTCGGAGATATTTTACAAAAGGCAGTTTATCTTGGTGTCGGGCTAGCTTCCTATGCTGGTGAAAAAGCAGGCAGCAAGTTGACTGAATTGCGCGCTGAATCCCAAAAGCTGGCCGATGAATTAGTCAAGCGGGGCGAAATGTCAACGGAAGAAGCACGCCGTTTTGTCGAAGACATGGTGCAACAAGCTCAGCAGCAACAACCGCCAGTAGAAGTGACTGGGGACAAAAAACCGGCTGAACCTCGCCGGATTGAAATTGTTTCTGAGGAAGAAGAGGTTTCTGCACCAGATGCTAAAGAAACCGGCGGCGTAGACAAACTCCGCGAACAAGTACAGAATTTACAAGATGAATTGCGAAAGCTGAAGCGCGATTAAGCTCAAAAAAGCTCGCAAAGCAAAGCATGAAGGGAACTCAGGATAATACTCTTGAGTTCCCTTTTTGCCTATCTCCCCAGTCAGATATGGACGAAGATCGGGCATTAGGTAATAGAATAGTCCTGGATGCACTAAGTAGGTCATTGCCAAAAAAAACTTGTAGGGGCGGGTTTAGCTAAGAATTTATGATACAAGCCCATAGATGAAGGCAAAACCCGCCCGACCCATCTAATGTTTATTTGTACCCACCTACTTAGCAACCAAGAAACCGGGTTTTTAAACCGAGATTGAGGGTGATCAGCAAGTATTTTTGTGGAAAAACCCGGTTTCTAGTCACCCGTGCTTCCTGGACTATAGAATTGAGAGTAGGTGCGATCGCTTTCCATAAGGCTGAGTACACTTGTCTGTTAAATACTTTGCAATAGTAAGCTGTCAAATTCATGGAAGATTGGTCAAAAGATTTTTTTGAAGTAATGGAAAATGCTGTTTCTGACGTAGAGCATTTTTTCGGCGACGTTAGCGATGAATTTGTCGAAATGCTGGACGTTTTGGCTCATATTTCGGAAGAGTTTACAGAACAAGTACAAAATAACCTGATTACTGAATTTGACGGTTATTTTAATGAATTTGACGGTTATTTCAATGAATTTATAGAACCGATAATTGAAATTGTTCGGGAGTTCGACCCGGAGTTTGATGAGATAGATTGGTCGGTGGTGACTTATGTAGACCCTTCGCCGACTCAGCAGCCGGCTTGTCGCGGTTGCACTAACTATCACGGTCAAGTTTACGGCGGGAATTTGTTGGTTTGTGCGATGCACCCTACTGGTGTGGAATCGGAGAGTTGTCAGGATTGGGAAGGTGACAGCGACGTGAATTTCTAAGAGTTTTTGAGGGTTTAATCGCTTATGTTAACGTCAATTAAGTCTCCGTCAAAAATTTCTCTGGAAGAGTTTTTGCTACTGCCAGAAACTAAGCCGGCTAGCGAGTATGTTGACGGTCAAATTTATCAAAAAGCTATGCCGCCAGGAAAACATAGCACGTTACAAATCAAATTGTCGTCAGCTATTAATCAAGCTGGTAAACGGCAAAAGTTAGCTTTTGCTTTTCCTGAATTGCGCTGTACTTTTGGAGGATGTGCTATTGTTCCTGATTTAGCAGTATTTGAGTGGTCGCGCATTCCTCTTAATGCTAACGGAGAGATAGAAAACAGGTTTGAAATTGTGCCGGATTGGACAATTGAGATTTTATCGCCGGCTCAAAATCCAACTCGGGTAATCAATAATATCTTGTTTTGCTTAAATCACGGTGCTAAATTAGGTTGGTTGATTGACCCGGAAGAAAAATTAATTTTGGTTTTTAAGCCGCAGCAGCAACCAGAGGCGAAGGAGGGCGAGGATATTTTGCCTGTGCTCGATGTGCTGTCGGGTTTGCAAATGTCGGCGGATGATTTGTTTGGGTTGTTAAGTTTCGATCGCGCGTAAGCTACATTTGAGTATAGGGACTTTTGCATCTAACAGCATTTAAAGGTGAATCGCGATGGCGGCTAATCATTCGCAATTAGGGTTTCCGAGAATGCCGCCATCGCTGGAATTGCGACAATATCAACGGGCGGCGGTTGATAATTGGTTTGCGAATCGGGGACGCGGTACGCTGAAGATGGCGACTGGTAGCGGTAAGACGATTACTGCGCTGGCGATCGCCACTGAATTATATAATAAAATTAACCTCAAAGTATTGCTCGTAATTTGCCCCTACTGCCACTTGGTGAATCAGTGGGCGCGCGAATCAGAAAAATTTGGTCTAAAACCTATTTTAGCCTTTGAAAACGCCCGCACTTGGCAAAATAAGCTGGCTGCGGGTTTGTATGAAGTGCGAGCTATCGAGGGACTATTTCTGACAATTATCACCACAAATGCCACCTTAATGTCCGATAGTTTGCAGTCGCAAATCCGCTATTTCCCAGAAAAAACCCTAATTATTGGAGACGAAGTTCACAACTTAGGCGCACCCCGTTTGGGACAAAGTTTGCCGCGCAATATTGGACTGCGCCTCGCCCTTTCCGCCACCCCACAAAGACATTTCGACGAACAGGGAACCGAATCTATTTTAGATTATTTTGGCCCGGTTTTGCAACCGGAACTTACCTTAGCCGATGCCATCCGGCAAAAAGCATTAGTACATTATTTATACTATCCGATTTTAGTAGAATTGACAGAAGCTGAAACCCGCAAATATTCCTATTTAACTAAAAAAATTGGTTGGGCGCTTTGGGGCGATGAAAAAGTAGAAGCAAACGAGATTTTAACAACTTTACTAATGCAGCGCTCTAGGTTAATTGGGGCGGCGGCTAATAAATTAACAGCTTTGCGAAAATTAATGAGTAACCGTCTCGACACGGCCCATACTTTATTTTACTGCGGCGACGGCGCGATCGAAGGAAGTGCGCGCCGCAATAACAACCGCCAATTAACAGAAACCGCAAAGTTATTAGGTTCAGAATTAGGTTATCGAGTTAACACCTATACGGCGGCGACTCCCTTAGCAGAAAGAGAAAGATTGCGCCAGCAATTTGAGAGTGGAGAATTGCAAGGTTTAGTCGCGATTCGCTGTTTGGATGAAGGCGTTGATATTCCGGCAATTCGCAATGCTGTCATTTTAGCAAGCAGCAGCAATCCGCGCCAGTTTATTCAGCGCCGGGGACGCATTTTGCGGCCGCATCCGGGAAAGGAAAGAGCCACTTTATTTGACATGATTGTTTTGCCTCCCGATTTGGGCAGAGAAACCTTAGAAGTCGAGCGCAATCTGCTCCGAAAAGAGTTGAAGCGGTTCTTAGAATTTGCTGATTTAGCAGACAATGCTGGGGAAGCTAGGGTAAAATTGCTGCAAATTCAAAAGCGTTATGGCTTGTTAGATATTTGACATTTATTCCGGTTCGGTTTATCTTAAAAAGATAGAATTATTTTATTGCAGTTTGAGTTGCTAGTTTCGTTAGCGATCGCACTTACGAACTCAGAAACCCGGTTTCTTCGTAAATTTCTCGTTTTTCGTCACAAAAATCCTAGAAACCGGGTTTCTTTGTAGATTTCTCGTGACGCGAGAGCAAAACTCGTAGAAACCCGGTTTCTCACCCCATACGTAACCCTGTAATTTTTGATTTTTGCAATAAAATAAGTAAATCCACTTAATTAAGCGTCAAATAGAGATGACTAAAAAGCTAACGATATAAGCATTATTCCTTCTTCCTTCTTCCTTCTTCCTTCTTCCTTCTTCCTTCTTCCTTCTTCCTTCTTCCTTCTTCCTTCTCCCTTCTAATTATGGCTGAAAATTTGAATGAAAATTTGGTAATAGCTTTTAGATATGAAGATAGTGCGATCGCACCCGTACCGATCGGCATTTTAGCAGAAAAACGTTCTGGTTATTACACAGACAAAGACTTGAGCGACGTACAGCAACCGATTACTAGCGCGCCGCCGGAAGTCCGACAAATTATCGAGCAGGTATTAGAACTTGAAAAAGATAAGCTATATATGAAATCTCCCCGCTATATTAGCGATGACATTTTAACAATTATTAAGGAAGCAATTGTATGAAGTTAATTTCAATTACTCTGTGCAATTTTCGGCAGTTTTTCGGGAAAAGTCCCGAAATCAAGCTGGCTTGGGGCGAGCGAAATATTACAGTAATTCACGGTAATAACGGTGCCGGCAAAACTGCACTGATGAATGCTTTTACCTGGGTGTTGTACGGAAAATTTAGCACGGCTTTTGCGGCGGAAGAACAATTAGTAAACAAGCGCGCTCTTGCTGAAGCCGAAATGGGAAAAGCAGTAGGTTGTTGGGCAGAAGTTGTGTTTGAACACGACAGCAAGCGCTACCAAGCAAGGCGTGTTTGCCGTGCTTACAAAAGTGAAAATGGTGTAGAACACATCAAAGGCGAATTGTTCCTGCAAGTAGCAAAAGATGACGGCCGTTGGATGCCGACAGCCCAGCATCCCGATGATATTATCGGACGAATTTTGCCCGTAAATTTGCATCAATATTTCTTTTTTGATGGGGAACGAATCGAGCAAATTGTTCGCCACGATAAAAAAGCAGAAATTGCCGAAGCTACTAAGGAATTGCTGGGAGTAGAGGTGCTGACTCGCTCTATCCGACATTTGGGAGACGCAAAAAAATCTCTAGAAACAGATTTGAGCATGATTGGTGGTTACGAAATCAAAAAACTTTTAAAAGAGAAGCAAACTTTGCAGAAAGAGGTAGAGCAACTTTCACAAAGACAAGTAGAAATTGAGCAAGAATTGACTAATCAAGGCGAATTAAAAAAAGCAGTTAACGGTGATTTGCTGGAACGCAGCGGTGCTGCTGAGTTGCAACAGTTGCGAGACGAATTAGAAAAGCAGCGGCGTTTATTTCACGAAGAGCTTGCTCGGGCTTCATCGGCGCTCCAACGAGCAATTTCGGGGCGCGGTTACGCGGTATTTCTGTCGGATGCTGCGGCTGAATTTAACTCGATTTTTGGAAATTTGCGCGAAAAAGGTGAGTTGCTTTCGGGGATTGGGCGGCCGTTTTTGCAAGAGTTATTAGTGCAGCAGCGCTGCATCTGCGGTGCGGAGTTAACTCCCGGTTCTGTTGCTTCCGAAAATGTGAGCGGTTGGATAGATAAAGCGGTTGTTGGCGATGTGGAAGAAACTACTATTCGGATTAGCGATCGCGTTAATGAAATTGATAGACAAGTGGCTGATTTTTGGGAGGAACTTGACAGCCAACAAGCCAATATTAGTCGCGGTAGAACAGAAATTTCGCGGGTGGAAAACCAGTTAGACGATATTCACAGCAAGCTGAAAAATTTCCCTGACGGCGATGTCAGCCGCTTGCAAAAGCGCTTGGATGAAATTGAGGCAAATATTGGCGATTTGCACCGGGAAACTGGCTCTAACCAGCAGCAGATTGAGAGTTTGAACGCGCGGGTTGTTGCTTTGGACAAGCAAATCGACAAGCAACAACTGAACGAGCAAAAGCAAGTATTGGCCCAGCGCCGGATTGCTGCGACTCAGGATGCGATCGATCGCCTAACTGAAGTGCGATCGCGCTTAGAAAAACAGTTTTGTTCTCAATTAGAAAAGCGAGTGCAAGATATTTTTAGTCAAATTTCTTTTACTCCTTACATTCCCAAATTAAGCGACAAATACGAATTGACGCTAGTAGAAAATACCTCGGGAAAAGAATCTTTAGTCGCCGCTTCTACAGGAGAAAATCAAATTCTCAGTTTGTCGTTTATCGGCGGCATTATTGAGGGCGTGCGCGAGTGGAGTCAAAAAAATACTTTGATGGGCCCAGATAGCAGTACGTTTCCGATTGTGATGGATTCTCCCTTTGGCAGTTTGGATGAAATTTATCGCAAACAAATTGCGAATAAACTGCCGAAATTGGCGAATCAATTGGTAGTTTTGGTGACGAAAACTCAGTGGCGCGGAGAAGTTGCTAGAGAAATGGAAAGTTCCGTCGGTAGGGAATACGTGTTGGAGTACAATTCTCCGAAAGCTGATTGTGAAGAAGATGCGATCGAACTGGCTGGGATGCGCTATCCTTTAGTTAAGCGCAGTCCGAATGAATTTGAATATACGGAAATTGTAGAGGTGGATTATGACTTCTAATTCGGTAATTACGCAGGCTTTGGAAACGGATATTTGGGTGAAGGCGACGTGGGAAGAGTTTCTAAATTTTGCTGAGGATGTAACTTGGGAAAAGGGCAAATTTTATTATTATCAAGAACAAATAAGGGTAGAAATGTCACCAGTAGGGCCATTGCACGGGCATCAACATTCAATCCTTTCATCTGTAGTCAGTCTGTTTGCTACATTGAAAAATATCCG